>JAEEGI010000275.1_pt1 | contig 279918 bp, 251 predicted proteins | sample 8958751 | NCBI WGS metagenome assembly JAEEGI01 (sample SAMN16246545, study PRJNA631951) | gut metagenome | biome: gut microbiome; feature: rumen; material: KS-attached | host: Bos | place: Iran: Karaj | collected 2018-10 | reverse complement strand
GAAGGTATCAATATTGTCTGCTGCCATAATTCTTGTACTCTCTGGGAAAAATAAGCTATCCACCAGACTGTATCTGGTGAAGAAGTTCCAATTTCTTATTGTGTACTATTTTGCGTTGTTTTGGAACAAATTTCTTCCGACAAGGCTACCATCTGGTAGAAGGCAGCCTGTCAAAAAGGAAGGGCAAAAAGTATTAGACGGATTCCATCTTGACTTTGCCGTGTTCTTCTTCCATGGTCTTTGCAAGCAGTTTGACCAGTGCGAAGACGGCGTTGATGTATGGGGTATCGGTATTGGTGATACGACCCAGTTCAACAACGGAACCGACCAATGCATCAATTTCAGGTGCACGTCCTGCTTCAACGTCCTGCAACATGGAGGTCTTGTGTTTACCGACCTTTTCAGCACCGCGGATACGTTTTTCAAGTGGAACACGGAAAGTGATGTTCAGCTTGTTCGCAATCGTCTGTGCTTCGGTCATCATGTTGGCTGCCAGGTCGCGGGTCAGTGGATACTGGCAGATGTCGACCAATGTTGCATGGGACAGGGAGCTGATGGGGTTGAAGCTCAGGTTGCCCCACAGCTTCAGCCAGATTTCAGCACGGACGTTTTCAAGGATTGGGCACTTAAAGCCGGCCTTGATAAAGGTTTCGGAGACCTTCTGAGCACGTTCAGTGGTGGAACCATCTAATTCACCGATTGGGAAACGGTCGCCTTCAATGTGTTTGACGACGCCTGGGGCAATCAGTGCGGATGCAGGATAGACAACGCAGCCTAAGATGCGTTCTGCTGGGATTTTTTCTGCGCAAAGACCTGTTGGGTCAACGGTTTCAACGCGCCGTCCTTCATACTCACCACCATGTTTGTGGAAGTACCAGAATGGAATGCCGTTTTGCATGGTGACGACAACGGTGTCAGGTCCGAAGAGTTTCGGTACGTCGTTGGCGACAGCATCAACTTGGTGAGCTTTCAATGCGATGATAACCATGTCCTGTGGACCGACTTCATCGTAGTTGTTGGTTGCCTTGACGTTCTTTGCAACGAGTTCTGTCCCATCATTCATGATGAGCTTCATGCCGTTTGCCTTGATGGCTTCAAGATTCTTGCCACGTACAATGAAGGTCACATCTTCACCAGCAAGAGCTAGCTTGACACCGACATAACCCCCAATCGCACCGGCACCGATAATCGTAATTTTCATGTTCTTTCCCTTTTAATTTCCACCTTTGCCTTGAGCCGCAAGGGCTGCTGGCATGTGCTCTTAATCCTTATCCGTATGTCATCCCCGTGCATAAGGGAAATTGTGCCCTTCATGGTAGGCCATTGCAGATAGCAGTGACAAAATCACGCTGTCGGGTAAACAGCGATTAAAGGGCAATTAGCCAATGGCAAAACAAACGCGCATCGACATTCTTGTCAGAAAACCTAAATATAACCGAGTAGAGCGCTGTTTGCAAAACTTACGCGGCAAAAAAACCTGAATCCAGCTTTAGGAACCGGATTCAGGGCAAAAATCAGAACAGTCCGATAATGCGTCCGTTTGCGTCAATATCAATATTGTTCGAAGATGGAACTTTTGGCAGACCTGGCATGGTCATGACATCTCCGCAATAAACCACGACGAATTCAGCGCCAGCAGCAATCCTTACTTCACGGATATTGACGGTGTGACCTTCTGGTGCACCGCGCAAAGCTCTGTCTGTTGTGAAGGAATACTGGGTTTTTGCCACACAGAGCGGATACTTACCGTAGCCGTCTTCTTCGAGCTTCTTAATCTGTTGACGAACTTTGCTGTCGGCTGCGATGTCTTTAGCACCGTAAAGCTTGGTTGCCAAGGTTTTCATTTTGTCCCACAAAGACATATCTTCGTCGTAGACAAACTTGAAGTTTGTTGGTGTCGTATCGATCATGTCGATGACAGCCTGTGCGAGTTCTTCTGCACCCTTGCCACCGTCGCTCCAGTGTTTGGAGACAACGATTGGGGTACCTTTAGCGGCCATCCTGTCTTTTAAGAGTTGGATTTCGGCATCCGTATCCAAAGTAAAGTGGTTGACGCAGACAACGCAAGGCAGGCCATACTGTTCCCTGATGTTATTGATATGGCGTTCCAAGTGTGGCAGGCCTTTTTCAAGGGCTTCTAGGTTTTCTTTACCAAGGTCTGGCAGGTTGACACCACCGTGGTACTTCAATGCACGCACCGTAACGACCAAGACGGCGCAGTCAGGCTTAAGCCCTGACTTACGGCAGACGATGTCAACAAATTTTTCAGCCCCCAAGTCTGCACCGAAGCCACTTTCTGTGACGACGTAGTCGGCAAGTTTCAGGGCGGACTTGGTTGCGATGACCGAGTTGCACCCTGTTGCAATGTTGGCAAATGGGCCACCATGGATAAAAGCGAGGTTGTGTTCCAGTGTTTGAACCATATTTGGTTTGATGGCGTCCTTTAATAGGGCTGCCATTGCACCATGTGCTTTCAGGTCGCTTGCTAAGATTGGTTTGCGGTCGCGTGTGTAAGCAACGACGATGTTACCCAAGCGTTCTTTCAAGTCCTGCAGGTTGTTCGCCAGGCAAAAGATAGCCATGACTTCAGAAGCTACAGCAATGTCAAAGCCGTCTTCACGAGGGAAACCATTACCTGGGCCACCTAAGCCAACAGTAATGTTGCGCAGGGAGCGGTCGTTCATATCGACAACACGTTTCCATACGATGCGGCGCTCATCGATACCTAATTCATTTCCCTGGTGGATATGGTTGTCGATCAGGGCCGCAAGCAGGTTGTTGGCCAAGGAGACCGCACTGATGTCACCGGTAAAGTGGAGGTTGATGTCTTCCATAGGGACAACCTGGGAATAACCGCCACCAGCTGCGCCACCTTTCATCCCGAAAACTGGTCCCATAGAAGGTTCACGCAGGCAGATGATGGTTTTCTTGCCCAAGCGGTTTAATGCGTCACCTAAGCCGATGGAAGTGGTGGTCTTGCCTTCACCCGCAGGGGTTGGGCTGATGGCTGTCACCATAATCAATTTGCCGTCAGGCTTGTCCTTTAACGTTTCCAGGAAATCAAGGTTGATTTTGGCCTTGTAGTGCCCATAAGGTTCGGTAAATTCTTCTTGGATGCCATAGCGGCTTGCAACCTCAGTGATGCGCTGCATTTTCGCATTCTGGGCAATTTCAATATCAGATGTCATAGGGGGAAGCCTTTTAAAAAAATGTGCGTTGGAGATTGCACGGAATTCGGGCGAAAAAACATTGTAGAATAGAAAAATAGACATCTGCAACTATTCGACATCCATTATTAGGGAAAGACTATGCTTGATAACCTGACCCAACGGCTTGCCAAAGTCGTTAAAACCATCAAGGGCGAAGCCCGTCTGACTGAAGCCAATACGTCTGAAATGATCCGCGAAGTCAGGTTGGCACTGATTGAAGCTGACGTGGCGTTGCCAGTCGTGAGGTCTTTCATCAAGAAAGTCCGTGAAAAGGCAATGGGTCGTGAGGTCATGGAGTCGCTAACGCCAGGGCAAGCCTTGGTCGGCGTTGTCCAGGAAGAACTGGCTTCTGTCATGGGGGCGGACTTAGGCCCTAAAGCGTCGGAACTGAATTTCGCGACTCAGCCTCCCGCCATTATCTTGATGGCAGGGCTCCAAGGGGTTGGTAAGACAACGACAGTTGGTAAATTAGCAGCTTACCTGCAAAAGCAGATGAAAAAGAAGGTTCTGACCGTTTCTGCTGACGTTTATAGGCCTGCGGCTATCAAGCAGTTGGAGACGGTGAGCGCACAGGCAGGGGCAGATTTCTTCCCAACGGATACAAGCCAGCAGCCTGTCGACATTGCCCGTGCTGCTTTAGACCATGCCAAGCGCCATTTTCATGATGTGTTGATTGTCGATACGGCAGGGCGTTTGGGCATTGATGAACAGATGATGCGGGAGATTTCCGAGCTACATCAGGCGTTAAACCCGATTGAAACGCTTTTTGTGGTTGATGCGATGTCTGGGCAGGATGCGATTAATGTTGCCAAGACCTTTAACGATACACTTCCGCTGACGGGTATCATCCTCACAAAAGTTGACGGTGATGCACGTGGTGGCGCAGCTTTGTCTGTGCGCCATGTCACCGGTAAACCGATTAAATTTGTCGGTGTTTCTGAAAAACTCGAAGGCCTTGAAGCATTCAATCCACGTAGGATGGCTGACCGTATCCTCGGGATGGGGGACATTGTTGCACTGGTTGAAGAAGCGCGCAAAGCAGTCGATATCAAGGCTGCTCAGGTGCTTGAAAAGAAACTCAAGTCAGGTGCTCGCTTTGACTTGAGCGATTTCCAGGCTCAGTTAGTCCAGATGAAGAATATGGGCGGGATGGCAAATATGGTCGATAAATTGCCAGCCCATCTCAGGATGGCAGCTCAGGGTACCAATTTTGAAAAGGCGAACCAAGGTGTTGCCCGTATGACAGGAATCATTAATTCGATGACGCCTCAGGAAAGGGCAAAACCTGAAATAATCAAGGCATCTAGAAAACGTCGTATTGCTGCTGGTGCTGGTGTCCAGGTTCAGGAAGTCAATCGTCTATTGAAGCAGTTTGAACAGGTTCAGGGCATGATGAAGAAGATGAAGAGCGGCGGCATGATGAAGATGCTGCGCGGCTTGAAAGGCATGATGCCAGGGATGCATTAGACCCTTGGAATTTAGCCCGCTATTAAGGATTTTTTTGAAATCCCTTTGTAAACCGGGCTGAACGAATGATGGATGGCGCCAAGAAGGTGTAATCTTGGCGCCAGATTTTTAGGTTTTTGCTGAAAGTGCGTTAACGTTCTGCCTTAATCTTGTTGATTATGAAATCGGCCATGTCAGCAACAGCAATCGCAGTGGCTTTTTCATCACGGCGTCCCTGATATTCTAGCTGGCCATTTTTAAGCCCTCTGTCGCCTACGACAATCCGATGTGGTACACCGATAAGTTCCCAGTCCGCAAACATAACTCCAGGCCTTTCGCCGCGGTCGTCCAAAATGACATCAATGCCAGCTTGCTTCAATGTGTCATACAGCGAGTCGATTGTGGTTTTGACGGCTTCACTCCTGTCGTAACCCATTGGGCAGAGGACGACTTCAAAAGGTGCAATGGCGGTTGGCCAGATGATGCCGCGTGCATCATTGTTCTGCTCAATTGCTGCTGCAGAGACACGGGTTACCCCAATACCATAGCACCCCATCTGCATCAATTGCGGTTTGCCGGTTTCGTCGAGATACACGGCATTCATATCCTGTGAGTAGCGTGTACCCAGCTGGAAAACGTGTCCGACTTCGATGCCGCGTTGGATAGCAAGTGTCCCTTTCCCGTCAGGAGAAGGGTCGCCAGCGACAACGTTCCTGAAGTCTGCAATTTTTTCAGGTAGTGGGATATCACGTTCCCAATTGGCGCCTGTGTAATGGAAGTCTTTTTCATTGGCGCCGCAGATGAAGTCAGCCATTACGGTAACGGCTTCATCGGCATAAAGGGCGATGTCTTTGCGTTCGCTTAAGCCAACAGGTCCTAAGTAACCTGGTTCACAGCCAAAGTAATGTTTGATTTCACTGTCACTAGCAAAGCGGAAGCTACCAATGATTTTTTCCGTCTTGACTTCGTTCAATTCATGGTCGCCACGCATCAAGATGACGGCAAAATGACCGTTTTCCCCTTCTGGAACATCATTTCGGATAGCCGCAATGACCTTTAGGGATTGTGTAACAGGAAGCCCTAAGAATGCACTGACATCGGCACAAGCAGTCTTTCCTGGGGTGGGTACCTTTTGCATGGTCTGCGTCGGAGCTGGACGGGCTGCCGATGGTGGCAGTGCAACAGCCGCTTCCATGTTGGCTGCGTAGTTGGATTCGGGACAGTAGACCAAGGCATCTTCACCAGTTTCTGCAATAACATGGAACTCGTGGGAACCAGAGCCACCGATGGCACCGTTGTCAGCGGTGACAGGCCTGAAGTCAAGTCCAAAGCGTGTGAAGATGCGGACATAGGCATCGAACATTGTCTGGTAAGACTTCTTAAGTCCCTCAATGTCACGGTCGAAGGAATAGGCGTCTTTCATCGTGAACTCACGGCCGCGCATCAGGCCAAAGCGTGGGCGGCGTTCGTCCCGGAATTTTGTCTGGATATGGTAGAAGTTGACCGGTAACTGACGGTAAGACTTGATTACACTGCGAGCGATGTCGGTGACCATTTCTTCAGAGGTCGGCTGAATGACGAAATCGTGATTATGGCGGTCTTTAATACGGAGCAGTTCAGGTCCGTATTTTTGCCAACGTCCTGTTTCTTGCCAGAGTTCAGCAGGTTGGATGACTGGCATTAAAAGTTCAACAGCACCTGAGCGATTCATCTCTTCTCGGATGATGTTTTCAATCTTATGGATGACACGTAGTCCCATGGGCATATAGGCATAGATGCCAGAGCCAAGGCGCCGGATCATGCCGGCACGAACCATTAATTTGTGGCTGATGACTTCTGCGTCAGCAGGGGCTTCTTTTAAAGTTGAGATAAAAAATTGGGATGCTCTCATGGCTATAAATGCGTTTGGTTCTTAACAGGGGGTATAATCAGAAAGAGATTTTAAAGGATTAACTGGCAGCTGCGTTCATAGATTGTAAGGAACAAGCGCTGGGTGCTTGTTCTGTTGCAATAGAATCAGGAATTGGCTCTTCGTATTGAAGGGGTGTCTTTACAGTTAGGTGTTGCCGGGTCATTGAGGTGGATATGCTTGATCGGGAAGGTTACCGTCCCAACGTCGGCATCATTTTGGTTAATACCAATAATGAGGTCTGGTGGGGAAAACGAATCAGGGAACAGTCATGGCAGTTTCCCCAAGGCGGTATCAAGCATGGGGAGACGCCTGAACAGGCGATGTACCGTGAGTTGCGTGAAGAAACCGGTCTTTTGCGTGAACACGTTGAAATCATCGGACGCACGCAGAACTGGTTACGTTATGACGTTCCACAGCACTTTATTCGTCGTGAAATCAGGGGGCATTACCGTGGGCAAAAACAGATCTGGTTTTTGCTGAGGATGTTAGGGCGCGATTCTGATGTTGATTTACGGGGGATTGCAGAGACGCCGGAGTTTGATGCCTGGCGTTGGCATCCTTATTGGGTACCCTTGGATGCCGTCATTGAATTCAAACGTCATGTCTATTTACAGGCATTGCAGGAGCTTTCCCGGTTCTTACCGCAACTTGCCGGTTCCTCAGGAGGGCGGTATCCAGGTTATACCGTGGAGGATGGGCAGGTTGTGAAAATCTCGATGGCAGGCCAAAAGAAACAGCAGGTGAACCGAGATGGCAAAAAAAAAGGCAGGTAAATTCGTTAAGAGTTTGTTGCTCATGATGATGTTGGGCTTTTGTCTGCAGGCGCGGGCTGATATTACTATTTTGGGGGATTCGGATTGGCCGGAAGATGAGGAAGAGGATAAGCCGGCTGAGATTAAGGTTCTGCCCGTTGTTCTGCCTGCTTATCCTCAAGAAGAAGACCTCCTGTCCTTTGATATAGGACCTACGCAGACATTAAAGTTCTATATTGATGCCAAATCGGTTTCAATCAGTGGGGCCGAAGTCCGTTATACTCTGGTTGCAAAAAGCTCAACGGGAGCCTTGAACGTCAGCTATGAGGGGTTGCGTTGTGGTGCCAAGGAATACCGGCGTTATGCCTATGCGGATTCCAAGGGAGTCTGGACGAAGTCTAAGAGTGAGAGTTGGCGGCCAATCAATTGGTATTCTGCGAATCGCCCACGTTCCGTTCTGTGGCTGGATTATTTCTGTGATGGTGCTCATATTGAAGGGCCGGTTGAGCTGATGGTGAAAAGGCTCAAATACAATTTGCCACTTCAAAAGGAAAATAAGTACAACGCGGGTTAAGCGTTAAGCACAATCATGTTGTCGCGGTGGATCAGCTCCTGATCGCCTTCGTAACCTAAGATGCGTGCGATATCCTTTGATTTGTGTTGCGCAATCAGTTTGGCTTCACTGTATGAATAGTTTGCAAGGCCGCGCGCCACTTCATGACCGTTGCTGTCAATACATGAGATGATTTCACCTCGGGCAAATTCCCCTTCCACACTGATGACTCCAATCGGTAACAGTGATTTGCCTTCCTTGACGATTTTTTCGACGGCGCCATCGTCCAAGTAGGCTTTGCCAGCGGTCTGCAGGTGATCGACCATCCACTGTTTGCGGGCTTGCAGGTGGCTTTTTGGGGCGGTCAATTCCGTACCAATCATTTCACCGTCTGCCAATCGGATGAGGGCATTGGGTTCACGTCCCCAGGCAATGACGGTATGGGCGCCTGAGCGGGCAGCACGTTTGGCGGCCAGGATTTTGGTGAGCATTCCGCCGCTGCCAATACCGGAGCCCGCACCGCCAGCCATTTTTTCAAGCTCTGGATCGCCGGCATGGGCCGTTTTAACTAGCGTAGCATCAGGGTCTTTGCGTGGGTCAGCGGTAAAGAGTCCCTTCTGGTCTGTGAGGATAATGAGCGCATCAGCTTCAACTAGGTTGGCCACCAGGGAACCTAAAGTGTCGTTGTCGCCAAACTTGATTTCGTCGGTGACGACAGTGTCGTTCTCATTGATGATGGGAATGACGTTTAGGCGGAAAAGCGTTAGAAGCGTTGCGCGGGCGTTTAAGTAGCGCGTTCTGTCGGCTAGGTCGGCGTGCGTCAAAAGCACTTGGGCGGTGTTAAGGCCATAACGGTCAAAGCTGGTTTGATAGATCTGTGCAAGCCCCATCTGGCCAACGGCTGCACATGCCTGCAACTCATTGACTTCAACGGGGCGGCGCTTAAAACCAAGTTTCAGCATCCCCTCAGCAATGGCGCCAGAACTGACCAATACGATTTCACGGCCTTGTGCGTGCAACTCAGCAATCTGTTTGGCCCAGGTGGCCACAGCAGCCAGATCCAGCCCGTGGCCGTCGTTGGTTACCAGAGAGGAACCGACTTTGATGATGATCCGTTTGGCTTTTTCAATCACAGAACCCATATCTCTCTCCGAATGCTGACGGTCGTTATTCGATGGTTTTGAACCGAGGGTCGTTGGCATCAATCGAGTCGATTGAGCGGGCTTCCTCAGCGATTTCCGTTTTTCCTTCGCGTTTTTCCTGCAGATCCAGGGCTTCAAAATGACGGAAGATCGCTTCCATCAATTCCTGGCAGCCAGTCTTTGTATAAGCCGAAATCTTGAAAACAGGCCCCTGCCAATTCAGGCCGGAGACGATTTCCTTAATTCGCGCTTCTTTTTCGTCTTCTGGCAAAAGATCCAGTTTATTTAAAACAAGCCAGCGCGGCTTCGCAGCTAGTTCTGGATCGTATTTTGCTAATTCTGCAACCAAAGCGCGTGCATCGGCAATAGGGTCAGCATTTTCACCAAAAGGGGAGACATCAATTACGTGCAGCAAAAGCCGTGTACGCTGAAGGTGCCGCAGGAACTGGTGGCCCAGCCCAGCTCCTTCGGCTGCGCCTTCAATGAGCCCGGGGATATCGGCAATGACAAAGCTTTTGCCATGACCAATCCTGACGACACCTAAGTTGGGTTTTAATGTCGTAAAAGGATAGTCTGCGATTTTTGGACGGGCATTTGATACAGCAGAAATCAGGGTGGACTTGCCTGCATTGGGCATCCCTAAAAGGCCGACATCAGCCAAGACTTTCAGTTCCAGGTTCAGTTCAAAACGTTCGCCTGGTTTACCATCAGTTTTTTGGCGGGGCGCTCGGTTGGTGGAACTCTTAAAGTGGATGTTACCCCAGCCACCTTCACCGCCTTTGGCCAGCAGGTGCCGCTGACCGTTTTCAACGAGGTCGGCAATCACAGCACCAGTGTTTCGGTCGGTAATGACGGTACCAACCGGCATACGCAGGAAAATGTCATCAGCCCCCTTACCATAGCAGTCAGAGCCCCGTCCATTTTCCCCGTTTTTGGCACGGTAAAGTTTGACGTAGTGGTAGTCGATCAGCGTGTTGATGTTGTTGTCAGCAATTGCCCAGACGCTACCGCCACGGCCGCCGTCGCCACCGTCAGGACCGCCCATTGGGCGGAATTTTTCACGGTTGAATGAGGCAACGCCGTTTCCGCCATTGCCTGCGATGACCTCGATTTTTGCTTCGTCGATGAATTTCATGGCGTTTCCTCCTACCGCTGATAAGGCAATGGCTCTGCCAGTAAAGACAGAGCCATCTGTTTTGAAACATCAAACCCAACCATGGGCTTGGGCCTGTTTGTCAGTCGCCTTAAGCTGCTTCAGCTGGAACGACCGTTGCGTAATGTTTCTTGTCTGCACCTTTGACGGCAAACTTCACAGTGCCATTAACCAAGGCAAAGAGGGTGTGGTCTTTGCCCATACCGACGTTTTCACCGGCATGGATCTTGGTACCACGCTGGCGGACAATGATGCTACCAGCGTTGATAGCCTGACCGCCGTAGATCTTGACGCCCAAGCGTTTGGATTCGGATTCACGTCCATTGCGGGTAGTACCGCCACCTTTTTTATGTGCCATTTTAAGACTCCAGGATTAAGTGTTTAGATCGGTTAAATGTTTGGAACCGGCGACATCAGGCGTTGATGGAAACGATTTCCAGTTCAGTGTAGTTCTGACGATGACCCTGGCGTTTCTGGTAGTGTTTGCGCCGACGCATCTTGAAAATCTTAACCTTCTTATGACGACCTTCAGAAACAACCTTTGCCAGAACCGTTGCGCCTTCAACCAGAGGGGTGCCGACGCGAATGGATTCGCCTTCGCCAACTGCTAAAACCTGGTCAAGGGTGATTTCGGATCCAACTTCCGCAGGTATCTGTTCTACTTTATATTTTTCGCCAGCAACAACCTTGTACTGTTTGCCACCGGTTTTTATGACCGCGTACATGGAAACTCCATCAATGAAATATGTTGAAAAACCTGAAAATTCAGGACGGAAAAAAGTGAATTTGAAATTATACAGTGATACCTCGTCATGTCAAAGTTCCAAGGGATTCCTTAGGTGCATCTGTTGGGAAAAAGCGCCATTGTCGGTGAAAATTTCATTCAGCGCGGGGCTATAATGCGCATCCATGAACTTTCTCAAGACGTTTTTCTCGGTTTCGGCGTTTACGCTTTTATCCCGTATCACTGGATTGATACGAGAGTTGCTTGTTGCAAAGGCCTTTGGCGCATCCGGTTTGACTGACGCCTTTTTTGTAGCCTTCCGGATCCCGAATCTCTTGAGGCGCCTTTTTGCCGAAGGGGCGTTCTCCCAGGCGTTTGTCCCAATCCTTGCAGAATATTCGAACAAGAAAGACCAAGCAGAGACAAAGCAGCTTGTTGACAAGGTCGCAACGGCGCTTGCTTGGACGTTGATCTTAGTCTGCGTCTTAGGGATTGTCTTTGCCCATTATGTCGTCTATGCGATTGCAACTGGGTTGGATGACAATCCGGAAATCTTTAGCGTCTCTATCCTGATGACGCAGATTATGTTTCCGTACATTCTGTTCATGTCGTTGGTTGCATTGGCAGGTGGCATTTTAAATACGAACCGCGAGTTTAAGATTCCAGCGTTTACGCCCGTCCTCCTGAACATTTCCTTTATTATCGCATCGCTTTTTGTGGCACCGATGTTGGATCGCCCTATCTTGGCTTTGGCAGGGGCCGTTTTTGTCGGTGGCGTGCTGCAGTTGGCCATCCAGATTCCACCGCTCTATAGATTAGGCATGCTCCCACGCATTTCGTTGAATGTGTTTGGCGCTTTCAAGAATCCAGGTGTACGCCGTGTGATTGGCCTGATGTTGCCGGCAATCTTTGCGTCATCGGTTGCGCAGATTAGTTTGATGATCAATACAAACATTGCGTCCTGGTTACCGCACGGCAGTGTCTCGTGGATTTCTTATGCAGACCGTTTGATGGAGTTCCCCAACGCACTTTTGGGAGTGGCTTTGGGCACGATCTTGTTGCCTAGTTTGTCGAAAGCACATGCCAGTAAAGATAGCGAAGAGTATTCGTCGCTTTTGGATTGGGGACTCAGGATGACGTTGATGCTTGCGATGCCGGCCGCCGTTATGCTGATGACGCTGCCAGTTCCCTGCACGACGACGTTGTTCCATTATGGGCGGTTTAGTGCAGTGGACGTGATGATGACGTCCAAGTCCTTGATTGCTTATGGCGTTGGGTTGACCGGGATTGTGACTATCCGTGTGCTAGCGCCTGCTTTTTACGCGCGCCAAGATATCAAGACCCCGGTTAAGGTCGGCATTTTTACGTTGGTTGTTACGCAGCTGATGAACTTGGCTTTTGTGCCGTACTTTGCGCACGCCGGACTTTCGCTATCTATTGGCCTGGCAGGGTGCGCGAATGCCTTGATCTTGTATATTCTATTGAGAAAGCGCGGTGTTTACCAACCCCAGAAAGGTTGGGGGTATTTCTTTATCCGTGTGATTGCGGCTTTGCTCGTTTTGGCTGGGGCGTCATTGTGGATTGCCGATCAGTTTGATTGGATTGGCATGAAGTCTGAGCCGTTCATGCGTATTGGCGCCATGGCACTCGTCATGGTTTTTTGTGGCATCGTTTATTTTGGCTCACTCTTTTTGATGGGCTTTAGGACGCGTGATTTCTTACGTCGCTCCAAATAAGGTGCTACCCAGCTGTCTTCGCTTCCAGTTCTTCCCAACGGGTGATGTATTCCATCAGTTCTTCTTCAATTTCGACAAAGCGTTTGTTCAGACGGATCCCTTCAGAACCGTCGCCAGCGTAGATTGATGGGTCGGAAAGCCGGGTGGATATCTGTGCCTGTTCACCTTCCAGTGCGGCAATTTTCGCAGGCAGGGCGTCCAGTTCTTTCTGGTCTTTGTAGCTCAGCTTCTTGCGGGGCTTGGGCTGGTCAGAATTGGTTTTGCGCTGGTTCTTGTTGGTCTCGGCTGCTTTGGCTTTGGCTGGTGTTTTTTCTGGAACAGGGCGTACACGTTCCCAGTCACTGTAGCCGCCTACATATTCTCGCCAGAGTCCATCACCTTCAGCGGCGATGACTTGGGTGACAACATTGTCCAGGAAAGCCCGGTCGTGGCTGACTAAAAAGACGGTGCCGTCATAGTCAGCCAGGAGGGCTTCTAGGAGCTCCAAGGTATCGATATCCAAGTCGTTCGTCGGTTCGTCCAAGACGAGGACATTGGCAGGGCGTGCAAAAAGGCGGGCCAAAAGGAGCCGGTTTTTTTCGCCGCCGGAACACGATGAGACTGGTGAGCGCGCGCGTTCTGGGGGAAACAGGAAGTCAGAGAGATAACTCATCACATGTTTTTTCTGACTGCCCACTTCAACGTAGTCGCTTCCTGGGGATACGGTGTCGCGCAAGGTGTCATTGTCGTTGAGTTGGCTTCTCATCTGGTCAAAGTAGGCGATGTTAAGCCGTGTGCCAAGTTGTACCTTGCCGGAGTCAGGCTTGAGTTCGCCCAAGATGAGCTTGAGTAACGTGGTTTTGCCAATGCCATTGGGACCAATCAAGCCTACTTTGTCGCCACGCAGGATGATGTCGGAAAAGTTCCTGACAATTGTCCGTCCGCCAAAAGATTTGTTGACGTCTGTTAATTCGGCAACCAGCTTGCCTGAGCGTTCGCCTGACGATAAAGAGAGTTTGACCTGGCCTTGCCGTTCGCGTCGGGCGGCTCTTTCGCGTCGTAAGGCTTCCAGGCGCCTGACGCGGCCTTCGTTCCGAGTACGTCTCGCTTCAATCCCCTTGCGGATCCAGACTTCTTCTTGGGCTAAGAATTTATCGAACTTGGCGTTTTCAATGGATTCGATTTCCAGTTGCTTGGCTTTGGTTTCCCGGTAGGCACTGAAATTCCCGGAGTAGGAGAAGAGCTTGCCGCGGTCGAGTTCAACGATTCTGGTTGCGATGTTGTCCAAGAAGCGTCTGTCATGGGTGATGAAAAGGAGGCTGCCGTTGAATTCCTTGAGGATGTTTTCCAGCCAGAGGATGGATTCAAAGTCGAGGTGGTTCGTTGGTTCGTCTAAAAGTAAGAGGTCTGGTGTGTTGATGAGCCCTCGAGCGAGTGCCACACGTTTGTATTGTCCGCCTGACAAGTTGCTGATGGTAGTATCAGCCGGAAGGGAGAGCCTGTCCAAGATATTGGAGACCTTATGGTTGAGGTTCCAGGCATCAACGGCGTCGAGTTGTGTCTGTAGTGCCATGAAACGTTCAAGTGTTTCGGGGCTGCTGTCGGTTGCCAACTTTTCTGAGAGTACTTGATGTTCTTTCATCAGCTCATGGATGCTGGTTAGTGCTGCCGAGACGACATCAAAGACAGTTTTGTCCTTGGGGTAGAGGGGATCCTGTTCTACATAGGCAATGGTCAAGCCCTGTTGCATAGTGAGCATGCCATCATCTAGCTGAGCTTGCCCTGCTAGGACCTGTAAGAGTGACGATTTTCCTGTTCCATTACGGCCGATGAGCCCAATTTTTTCGCCCGCTTCCATAGAAAAGGTGGCATGGTCGAGCATTGGGTAGTGACCAAAGGCGAGTTGTGCGTCAGTAAGCGTGATGATTGCCATATGGAATCCTAAAAAGAGTATCAAATTGACATTGTACAAAGGTTTCTTGGAAAAAGAGCGAGATACACTCGTCAGCGAAACGGCGTTAATGTACAATGCAAACCTCACGTGTCTCGCCATAGTACAATGGATAGTACACATGCCTCCTAAGCGTGTGATGCAGGTTCGATTCCTGCTGGCGGGACCATGCGATGGCTTCGCTTTCTGCTTTCCCACTTTCTTTTCAGCGCCAAATCAACAAATTCAGTTCTTGAGTCGAGTGTGCTGAGTGTGTGCGTTGTTGGCCCTTGCAAGAAATCCTATGCCAATCCTGAGATATCTTCGTATGGCTTTATCTGTAGTCCTTGTCTATCTATATATTGGCGGCTAGGGGCAATTTGTGGCTATTGCCAATTGGTGCTTGAAGGTTTTTGTGTTGAGGCTGGGTGCTTTTTTACGGGTAAGGAGTCTCACTGTGAGCGAAATTGACTTAGGTCAAGACGACGGGCGAATATTCGTTCTTCAGGGAAAGAAATCCTATTCTTTGTGTGACTTCAAATTGACTTAGGTCAACTTCCTTTTCAGCCTTATCATGCATAATGTTGATTGACGTTTTTTGACGTTTACATCAAAACTAACCAAAGAAAGGTATTGCTCATGAGTAACGAAGAAAATGTAGAATTGACTGATGGCTTCCATCTGTTGATTGATGTCCTGAAAGACAATGGTATTGATACCATGTACGGCGTTGTCGGTATTCCTATCACCAACCTGGCACGCCTGTGGCAGGAAGATGGCCAGAAGTTCTACAGCTTCCGTGCAGAACAGCATGCTGGTTATGCAGCATCTATCGCTGGTTACATCCAGGGTAAACCTGGCGTAGCTCTGACCGTTTCCGCACCTGGCTTCCTGAATGGTGTTACCGCTCTGGCACACGCAACCACCAACTGCTTCCCAATGTTGCTGTTGTCTGGTTCTTCCGAACGTGACATCGTCGACCTGCAGCAGGGCGACTATGAAGAAATGGATCAGTTCCAGATCGCTAAACCACATTGTAAAGCTTCCTATCGTATCAACAGCATCCGCGATATTCCTATCGGTATCGCTCGCGCAATGCGTACCGCATTGACCGGCCGTCCAGGTGGTGTCTATGTTGACCTCCCTGCACGTCTGTTCGGCCAGACCATGCCTCTGGCAGAAGCAAATGCTCTGCGCTTCACCCCAGCTCCAATCGGCGGTGCAGCAGCTCCAGAAGCAGACGTAGCTCGCGCAGCAGAAGTCATCAAAGCAGCTAAGAAACCAGTTGCAGTTATCGGTAAAGGCTGTGCATATGCACGCGCTGAAGCTGAAGTTAAGGCTTTCATCGAAGAAACCGGTATCCCATTCCTGCCAATGGGTATGGGCAAAGGTACCATTCCTGACAACCACCCACTGTCCGCTGCTGCAAACCGTGCACGTGCACTGGCTGGCTGCGACGTATGTATCCTGATTGCTGCTCGTCTGAACTGGCTGATGCAGCATGGTAAGGGCAAGACCTGGGGTAATGAACTGAAGAAATACGTTCAGTTCGACGTACTGGCTCAGGAAATGGATTCTAACCAGCCAATCGCTGCTCCAGTTGTTGGTGACGTTAAGGTTACCCTGCCACAGGTTACCGCTGCTGTTAAGGGCTACAAGGCTCCAGCAGAATGGTGCAAGGAAATCTTCGACAAGGTTGCAGCTAACAAGGAAAAACTGAAAGCTAAATTGACCACCTACAATGGCGGTGAAATGAACTATCAGAACTCCTTGAACGTTGTTAAGGAATACATCGCTGCTAATCCAAATGTTAACCTGGTCAACGAAGGTGCAAATGCTCTGGACAACACCCGTATGGTTGTTGACGTCCTGCAGCCACGCCGTCGTCTGGACACCGGTACCTGGGGTGTTATGGGTATTGGTATGGGTTACTGCGTTGCAGCAGCAACTGTTACTTCCGATCCAGTTATCGCTGTTGAAGGTGACTCCGCATTCGGCTTCTCCGGTATGGAAATCGAAACCATCACCCGTTATCAGTTGCCAGTTACCATCATCGTTATGAATAACGGTGGTATCTACAAGGGTAACGAAGCTGACACCGGTGGTCAGATTTCTTGTACCCGTCTGGGTCGTGTTCGTTACGACCTGATGATGGAAGCTCTGGGCGGTAAAGGCTATCTGGCTAACAACCCAACCGAACTGAAGGCTGCACTGGAAGAAGCTGTTGCTTCTAAGAAACCATGCTTGATTAACGCTATGATCGACCCAGACGCTGGTGTTGAATCTGGCCGTATCAAGAGCCTGAACGTTGTTTCCAACATCGGTAAAAAGAAATAATCAACCTTGTTGATTATTGATTGATACTGTCTTCCCAGTCTTTTGGCTGGGAAGTGGAATCACTTCAAATGAGGACCCCTTAAGTTCGCTTGAGGGGTTTTCTTATCTTGGCGCTCTATAGCCTCAACGTGTCCCACGGTAGGAGTGGCTGAACATGTTCGATTGGATCAAATCCATGCTCATCAAACGTAAATCCATTGAAAAAGAAGCATCACAACGCCCGTCCCGTTCTGGTAAGCGGCGAATCAAGCTGTCTCCTGTGACACTTTCTGAAAGCGGCGGTATCCGGTATATGCATTTTGGGACGGAGTGGATACAGGGGGCGATGCGAATCAGTCAGCCAAATAAGTTGGTTCTTTCCTACAGCCATAAGATGGTTGCCTGGATGCTTTTTAACCAACATCCGAATCGTATAGCCAATTTGGGACTGGGTTCTGCTTCGCTGACGAAATTTGGTTATGTGACTTTCCCTGAGAGCATTACGGATGTGGCGGAAATCAATCCTGAGGTTATTGCCGTTTGCCATAGCATGTTTGAATTACCCCAGGACAATGATCGGCTGCACGTTCATTTGGCCAATGCACAGGACTTCGTCAAAGAGGATACCTATACGGGGGCTTTCGATGTGATGCATGTGGATCTCTATGATGCCGATGCAAGGGGACCCGTCTTAGATACGCCTGAGTTTTATGCTGACTGCCATCGTTGCTTGGCTGAAGACGGCATTATGGCAGTGAACCTTTTTGGTGATGTGCCGAGTTTCGGTGTCAATGTCGCGGCAATTAAGCAGTCGTTCCGCGAGGTTGTTGAACTTTCCCCCATATCAGAAGGAAATGTCATTGTTTTGGCGTTCAAGAAAAAACCGATAGTCGATTGGGCGAAATTGGATGCTGTAGCAGAAGAAATCAAGGCGGAAACACGTCTGCCAACACGTCAATGGATTAAAGATCTTAAACGCGTATGGCGTTAGATAGCGTCAACAAGGACGAAATTCTTGCAAATTAAGTACATTTGTTGGGTTGAGATGTTCGCTGAACAGGAAAGCAACGTCTGTGTTGCCTTCCCGAACGCTTTTTGTCAGAAGCAGTGTTCTTTGGCAGGGAACGAACTGTCTTTTACTGCTGCGACAAAGGCCTTGATGGCTTCTTCAATGGATGTGTTGCCTTCCATGAAGTTGCGTACAAAACGGGCTTTTCGCCCTGGATAGACACCCAGCATATCGTGCAGGACAAGCACTTGGCCAGAACAGTCAGGACCTGCACCAATACCAATGGTTGGGATGTGTAGCGTTTCGGTAACGGATTTACCCAATGTAGCAGGGATGGCCTCGAGCACAACCATTGTTGCACCGGCAGCTTCTACAGCTTTAGCGTCTTCAGTGACTTGAACGGCCCCATCTTCTGTTTTGCCTTGGACACGGTAGCCGCCAAAACGGTTGACAGACTGTGGGGTCAATCCGACGTGTGCACAGACAGGGATATTGCGGTCTACGAGGTAGCGGATTATTTCAGCGGTAAAGCGTCCACCTTCGAGCTTAACCATATGGGCTCCTGCCTGAATCAGTTTGACAGCGTTGATGTAGGCCGTAGCGTTGTCCGGATAAGTGCCAAACGGCATATCAGCGATAATTAAAGCGGTTTTGTTGCCCTGTGCGACGCAGCGCGTGTGGTAGGCTACTTCATCAATGGTCACCGGTAGGGTTGAGTCGAGTCCTTGGCAGACCATGCCAAGTGAATCTCCGATTAGGAGGGTCTCAACACCGCACTGATCCATCAGTGATGCAAAGCTCGCGTCATAACACGTGAGCATCGTAATTTTTTCATTTTCCTGGTAAAGCCTGGCAATGGTATTGGTCGTAATGGATTTACGTTCCTGCAGATAGTTAGCCATGTGAACCTCAACTCTAAAAGGGGACAACTAAGCGTGCATAATGCCTGCTTTTGGGCGTGGTGTCACGCCGCAGGGTCAATTAGGAGCGAAAAATGAAATAAACCGCCCCGACCAGGCACAGCGCTGCCCAGATGTAATCGGTCTTGAAAGGCTGGTCCATGTAAAACATGGCAAATGGGACAAAGACACTTAAGGTAATGACTTCCTGCAAGATTTTGAGCTGCGCCAAGCTGAAGGACTGGAACCCGATGCGGTTGGCAGGTACTTGGAGCATGTATTCGCAAAGGGCGATGCCCCAGCTGATTAAGGCGGCGATGTACCAAGGTTTTTCGGAAAGGTTCCTTAAGTGTCCGTACCAAGCGAAAGTCATGAAGACATTGGACATCACAAGCAGACCAGCGGTCTGAAGGAAAATAGGGATATTAAACATAGTGGCCTCAAACGGGGAAGGGTTGCAGTTTGGTAATCGGTTGGTTGGTTACGGATGCAGTAAATAAGGCGGCTTTCCCTTTACCGGGTATGGTGGCATCTGGCCAGATTTCAATGAGCGGCAGGAGTACAAAGGCTCTTTCATGCATCCGTGGGTGCGGCAGTATCAAGCGTGGTGTTTGCCGTATTTCCGTATTGAATAGGAGTAAATCGAGATCCAACGTGCGTGGTGCATTCACGTAAGGGCGTTTGCGTCCGAACATCTGTTCAATCTCAAAGAGTTTGGTCAGTAGGTTGTCCGCGTCAAGGGAGGTTCTGACGCGGACAACGGCATTGATGTAATCGTCACCTGTAGCGCCGACTGGGGCGCTTTTGTACAGTGAAGAGAGCGCATCCAGCGTAACACCGCTCAGTTGGCCGATTGCCTTAGCGGCCTCGACAACCTGCGTTAAGGCGTCTCCCAGGTTCGCACCTAGTCCGATGTAAGCGATGTTGTTCTGCATGTTATGCGGTGGGCGCATCGTGCGTTGTTGTGGGTGCTAAATCAGGTGAAACAGGACGTTTTTTACGTCTTCTACGACGTTTCCTGCTACGGGAGTTGTCTGCAGCGCGTTTGGAGAGGGTCTCAAGCAGGGTTTGCCGTTCTTCTGCTGAACCTGCGACAAAAGCTTTCCACCATTCTCCGGTCTCAGCATCCAAGTCGCCTGCATTGCAGCGAATCAGAAGGAAATCAAAGGCTGCCCTGAAATGCGAATTGTCCAGTATTTTGAAAACTGATTTGCCCGAGCGGCGTTCAAGTCTTGGCTGCAGCAGCCAGATATCCATCATGTCGGATGCAATACGCCGCTGGATGGCAAGTGAAGCAGTCTGTCTGTCTAAAACGGTATGGGCAGCATCAACTAAAGCGGGGATAGGGTATTCACCGTCTGCTTGGTTGGCTTCCCATTGTTCTTGGACTTCCATCCACAGGAGTGCGGCAAAGAGGAAGCCTGGCGAGACGGTTTTGCCTTCATTGATGCGCTGATCGGTTCGGTCTAAGGCTGTTTCAATGAACCGGGCGGATTTAGGATCTGCCAATGCCTTATCTAAGAGGGGCAGGAGTGAACCATGCAGGTTATAGGCGCGCAACTCGTTTAAACACGACATTGCATGCCCGCTCATTAAAAGCTTTAAGGTTTCATCAAAAAGCCGGGCGGACGGGATGTTGTCCAAGAGGTTCCGGAGCTCGTAAATCGGCTCGCTTGTGGCTTTATCAAGTGTAAAGCCTAATTTGGCAGCAAAGCGCACCACCCGAAGCATCCGGACGGGGTCTTCGCGGTAGCGTTGTGTTGCGTCACCAATGATACGCAAGGTTTTGGAATTTAAGTCTTGGATGCCGTGGTGGTAATCCAAAAGGGTCTGGTCGGTTGGATTGTAGTACAGCGCATTGATGGTAAAGTCGCGCCGTGCGGCATCCTCTTCTTGCGTGCCAAAGGTGTTATCGCTTAAGAGCCTTCCAGATTCATCAACCTGGGCTGGTTTCTTGGAATTGCCCCTAAAGGTGGTGACTTCAAAAAGGTCATCCCGCCCCATTCTGACGTGGACAATTTGGAAACGTCGCCCAATCAAAAATGCCCGCCTGAAAAGGCGTCTGACTTCTTCAGGGGTGGCGTCGGTGGCAATGTCAAAATCCTTAGGCGTCTGACCTAGGATCAAGTCACGGACAGCCCCACCCACGAGGAACGCCTTAAAGCCGGCTTGTTGCAGGATCTGCACGACACGAATGGCGTTTTTAGAAACCAACTTAAGGTTGATATGGTGTTCATGCGCTTTTAAGACGACAGGACCGTTTCCTGATGGGGCAATATCAGGTGCGCCTTTAGATAGAGGGGCACTTTTTGCTTCGTCAGGCTGGCGGATGCCAAAAATCTTCTTTAAAAAATCAATCATCAAACAAATACAGTAAATCCCATCCATTAGCCAAAGCGTACGCTTTTAAGCGCTCGTTTGGATTGGCTGCGACAGGGTGTTTTACCTTGGATAGCAATGGGATATCCCGATCCGAATCACTGTAGAAATAACTGTTAGTGAATTGTTCAAAGGACAGCCCCAAGGATGCAAGCCATTTCTCTGTGTGCTCAATTTTACCTTTTCCTGATGTGGGTGTGCCAACCAGTCCGCCCGTTAACATCCCATCAGGGGTCTCTTCTGGGATGGCAGCAATCAAATGCTTAACGCCAAAAGCCTTTGCAATAGGGGCGGTAACAAAGCGGTTCGTTGCCGTCACAATGGCGGTCAAGTGTCCTTTATCGAGGTGGCTTTTGACGAGGTTGACAGCGGCTGGCTTGATATTGGGGATGATGACTTCTGCCATGAACTGTTGGTGCCATGCATCAAGCTTAGCCCTAGGGATGCCCTTGAGCTCTCCAAGGGCAAAGGCTAAGTATTCAGCGGCATCCAAGGTGCCAGCGATATATTGCTCAAAGAACATCTTGTTCTTGGCTTCATAAGTGTCTTTGTCGACAGCGCCAATTCGGACAATGAATTGTCCCCATTCATAATCTGAATCAATGGGCAAAAGGGTGTTGTCCAGATCGAATAAGGCAAGCGTTTCAGTCATTTTTGAGTTCCAGTTTTTGTGCCAGGAGACTATTTAAAAGCGGTAGTGTGACCACACGTTTCATTTCAAGGGAATAGGTGTCTAATTCATCTATGATTTGGGTGAGCGAATGCATGTCACGCCGGTAATGGGTGAGCAACCATGGTAAGACACCCTCAGACAGGCGAATTCCCCTTTTTTTTGCAATTCGTGCGAGAACATCGAGTTTGGCTTCATCTGGTAGTCCTTGTACTTGGTAGATCAATCCCCAGCACAGCCGGCTTCTTAAGTCATCACGTAATTCCAGTGCCATGGGGGCACAGTTGCCGGCAGTAACCAGATAGGCAGTATGCTCATCGCGGATTTCATTGAATAAGTTGAATGCGGCAATCTGTAGTGCGGGCGAAAGGCTTTCGCAATCATCAATCAGGTATAACGTCGTCTCTGGCGAATAGATAAAATCGTCAATCGGTGAGTTCGGGGTGAGGTAACGTGCTGGCGCATATTGTGCCAAGGCTTGTAACAAATGCGTTTTACCAAATCCCAAGTCGCCCCACAGATACAAAAAGTGGTCTGTTGCCTGGCGGTCAGCGATGGCTTTGAGTTGTTCGATGATTTCGTTATTTTCGCCGATAGTGAAGTCGGCAAGGGTTGGCGGTTCTGGAGTGCCTAGGTCAAGTAACAACTGTCTTTGCATGGTTCCGTTCAGCCCTTGTAGAAATGGCTGGCGATGTAAGCTTTACGCAGACGCCTGAATGCAACGGACAGAATGGCCGATGATGGTAGTGCAATCAGGATGCCGACAAAACCAAAGAGCTGTCCAAAGGCAAGCAACGCAAAAATCACAATTAATGGATGCAACTGGATACGGTCGCCGACCAATTTCGGGGTCATGAAAAGGCCATCAAAAGCGTAGCCAAAGCCGTAGATGAGCAGCAATACCATCCACATCGTCATGCCTTCGAATTGTAGTAGGGTTGCAGCGGCTGCCAGCATGACACCAACGCAGATGCCTACATATGGGACAAAAGCCATCATGCCAGTAATGATGCCAACAGGAATGGCGACGTTGTAGCCTGCCAAGGACAGTGCAACTGAATAATAGACGGAGAGGATCAGCATCACGGCAATCTGGCCACGCAGGTATTGGGCCAGCATCGTACTCACTTCGTTAGTGAAGCCGATGATGGAAGGCAACCAACGGCGTGGGATCAGTTCACGGACGTGGCGCGTGATTTTGTGCCAGTCAAGGAGCAGATAGATGAAGACGACCGGGATTAAGATGATGTTCCAGGCAATGGTAAAGATGGTCGACCAGCCTAGCTTGATACGTTGCAAGAGTTGGTTCCAGCCTTCATCTGAGCGTGGCAGAAACTGTTCATAGACCGCTTGCAGGAAAGAGGCCGTATCTGCTGGGATGGTGATTCCAAACCGGCCTAAAAAGGCGCTCAGTTCCGTATGCAACTTGGTTAAGAAGACAGGGAGTTGAGCAGACAAAAGGGGCCATTCCGTCAGAATCAGTGGCACAATGATCAGGATAATGGCTGAGACGACAGCAATCAACATGATTAAGACTGCCAAGACACCGATAAATCGGGGAATGCGGTGTGTCCCGATATGGAGTTTGCAGATCCGTTCAACAATTGGATCCAATGCATACGCTAAGACTCCCCCTGCAATAAATGGGGTCAGGATGGGGCCTAAGAGCCAGAGCACCAGAACGAAAGCAATGCCGATGCCGAGCCAGAGGGCGGCTTGACGTTGATAAGGAGTTAAAGGTGCCATTCAGTCGTACTTGCGCAAGCAGTTTGTTAAAATAAGAGTTGTCGTTATTTTAGCCCAACGGTGCATATTATGAGTCCTTCAGCCAAACAGTCCCTTTCTTACCGTGATGCCGGCGTCGATATCGATGCGGGTGATGCATTAGTCAATGCCATCAAACCCTTTGCCAAACGCACTCTGCGTGAAGGTGTGTTGGGGGGCATCGGTGGTTTCGGCGCACTTTTTGAGATAAGCAAGAAATACGAAAATCCTGTCTTAGTCTCAGGCACGGATGGTGTCGGAACCAAGCTTAAGCTGGCTTTCCAGCTCAACCGCCATGATACGGTTGGTATTGACCTTGTGGCAATGAGTGTGAACGATATTCTCGTCCAAGGCGCCGAACCGTTGTTTTTTCTCGATTACTTTTCGTGTGGGAAGCTCGATGTTGATACGGCTGCCCGCGTCATTAAAGGGATTGCTGCTGGGTGTGAACAGGCGGGTTGTGCATTGATTGGCGGTGAAACGGCTGAGATGCCAGGGATGTACCCAGATGGTGAATATGATTTAGCGGGTTTTGCGGTCGGTGTTGCGGAAAAGGCAAAATTGATTGATGGTTCCAAGATTGCTCCAGGCGATGTTGTCCTTGGTTTGGCATCTTCCGGCATCCACTCAAATGGCTATTCGTTGGTTCGCCGGATCATTGATGTCGCGAAACCAGACTTGGATGCGGCATTTGATGGCAGGACGCTGGCGGATGCCTTGATGCAGCCAACGCGCATTTACGTCAAACCACTGTTGAAATTGATGCAGGCTATGGAAGTGAAGGGCATGGCACATATTACGGGCGGCGGCCTTGTCGAAAACATCCCTCGCGTATTGCCTGATAACGTCACGGCTGAAATCAAGAAAAATGCTTGGCAGATGCCGCCACTATTCGGTTGGCTACAGCAAAATGGTAATGTTGCGGAAAGCGAAATGCACCGCGTTTTCAACTGTGGGATTGGCATGGTTGTTATTGTTTCTGCTGAAGATGCGGATAAGGCAAAGGCACTTTTGTCAGATGCGGGAGAAACTGTCTGGCAGATTGGCGAGATACGCGAACGTGCGGATAACGAAGCGCAGACGATTGTCCTTTGAGATTGTTGCCTGAATTACTCCCGGTGTTGAGGAGTGGTTGTGTGCATGGATTTTCTTTGCCAATTATTTTTGTATTATCCTATTTATCCCCTTTCTGAATTAGGGCATGAATTACGGCCTAAACGTTTTCATGTCCTAATTTTTGTAGGATGTCGCAAAATCTTCAATAGGCGATCCAATTGAAACACATTGATTTACAAAGGGGAAATGCTGTAACGCAATGATAGGGGGATAGTCGGTGGCGCACCCGGCGGGGATCGAACCCACAACCCCTGCCTTCGGAGGGCAGTACTCTATCCATTGAGCTACGGGTGCTTGTCAAGAAAGCAGTATTCTATCCTATCTGAAAGCGTTCGCGGCAATTAATTCTGCCCGCATCATCTTGCATGAGGCGGATTCTGGGCAAAGTAGCTCTTGATGCCTGTCATAATCGCGTTAGCAATGGCTTCCTGGTGCGAGGCGGAATTGAGCTTTTCTTCTTCGTCCGGGTTGGAGATAAAGGCGGTCTCAACTAGGATGCTTGGGATGTCGGGGGCTTTTAAGACGGCAAAGGCAGCCTGTTCAACCTGCTGTTTATGCAGGGAATTGATTTTCCCCATTTCCCTTAAGACTTGGTTGGCGAGTTTCATACTTTGCTTGATCTGGCCAGACACCGACATATCGACTAAGACACTGGCGACCTGGCTGTCCTGGTTCTTGATGTTGATCCCGCCAATCAAGTCGGATGCATTTTCACGGTTGGCCAATGTCCGTGCTGTAGCAGAGGAGGCGCCTCGTTCAGACAGGACAAAGACCGAGGAGCCATGTGCAGAGGACGAGGCTGCCGCATCAGCATGGATGGAGATGAAAAGGTCAGCTGAGGCTGCCCGGGCTTTTTTCGGGCGGTTACCCAACGGAATGAAGAAGTCCGAATTGCGGGTCATCAAAGCGCGCATATTAGGTTGCGCGTCCACCATTCGTTTGAGCCGCCTACCAATGGAGAGGACGACATCTTTTTCTTTAGTGCCGTTGTAGCCTAAGGCTCCCGGGTCTTCACCGCCATGACCAGGATCAATGGCAATCGTCACGCGCCTGTTGAGGTTAACGGACTTCGTTGTTTTTGAACTTGTGGTGGGAAAGGGTGTGGTTTGCTGAGCCCGTGTTCTAGTGACTGCAGCTGGAGCGGCCTTCCGGTAGGTTTTGGGATAGACGTCGAGTACCAACCGCGTCTGATAAGGATCAACAGGATCCAAGGAAAAGACTTGAGGTGAGACAGGCTGCCTTAAATCAAAGACAACACGGACTGTTTGGGGATCAAATTGGGCGACACGTGCGCTCTTGATAAAGGGGTCATGTGGTTGGATACGGTTTTCCAAACTTTTTAGAATATCGTTTAATGGGGCATCGCGCAGATCCATGACCAGCCTGTTGGGGTTTGGCAGCAGGAAGTGCCGGTGACGGATAATGCCATCGTGCTCAATCGTTACGCGAGAGTTTTCTTCAGAAGGCCAGGAACGCACGGCAATGACATTGCCTGCCTTTGCCGTGGCAAGCAGTCCGGTCAGCAGGACAAGCAGAGCTGACAGGAAGAAGAGGGTTCGTGCAAATCGCAGGCGGTAGCTATCCATTCTATTCTTGTCTAAAAACCAGTTTTTGCAGGCATGCTGAGCCTTTAGGCGATACGGGGGTTAACGAAATTTTCCTGCCATCATCTTGGAATTCAATAGAAACCGTGATGTCGGGCGGTTCAAGGAGGGTATCGGCGTTTTCCGCCCATTCGATGATGTGGATAGTGGTACCGTTAAAGGATTCACGGAATCCCGCATCTAAAAACTCTTCTGCACATCCCATTCGGTACAGGTCAAAGTGAAGGAGTTCTACTTTTTCACCATCAAGCGTAACAGTATAGGGTTCAACCAGTGTATAGGTCGGGCTTTTGACGCGTCCTTGATAGCCTAGGCCACGTAAAAGCGCGCGGGTTAGGGTGGTCTTACCTGCACCCAAGCCGCCTTTTAGGTGTAGCGTCAGTCCTTTTTCAAGGATATCGGCTAATGCCTTGCCCAGCGCTTGGGTCGCTTCTTCGCCCTTTAAGTAAAATGTCAATGGTGCCATAACGGTGGAACGCATGATGGGATGAAGTTCCCCTCTTTCAATCATTGACCGTTATAGTAGCAAGAATGACTGTGCATTGGGTTGAAAAAGCAGAGAAACGCATGGGATCAGACGGCAAATTCGACGGTTTACTCGCCAAAATGCGGGTTTGGGCAACGGAGCTTGGGTTTTCTGGGCTCCGTGTGTCTGATGTTGCTATTGAAGGCGCTGAAGAGCGGCTGACGAATTGGCTCTCTAAAGGTTACCACGGTGACATGCATTATATGGCTGCCCATGGGCTGAAACGTTGCCATCCCGAACAGATTGTGCCGGGTACTGTCCGCGTCATTTCGCTCAAGATGAATTACCTGCCTGATAAAGGTGTGCCGACCATGGCTAAAGAAAGAGCGACGGCATCCCAACCTGAGATGGCACGTATTTCGCTCTATGCGCGGGGGCGTGATTACCATCGGGTGTTGCGAAGCCGCTTGCAGAAACTGGCCTTAAAAATGGAAGGGGAGATTGGTTCTTTTGGCTACCGGGTCTTTACCGATTCTGCACCCATTATGGAAGTGGCCATAGCAGCGCAGGCAGGTATTGGTTGGCGTGGTAAAAACGATTTGTTGATCAGTCGTGATGCAGGGAGCTTTTTCTTTCTGGGCGAAATTCTTGTGGATCTGCCGTTGCCTATTGATGTGCCGGAGAAAAGCTTCTGCGGGACATGCAGGCGGTGCCAGCAAAGCTGTCCCACAGGTGCTATTGTGGGGCCAAGGCTCATCGATGCCAGGCGCTGTATTTCATATCTGACGATTGAATATAAGGGAAGCATCCCTGTTGAACTCAGGCCGATGATAGGCAACCGTATTTATGGGTGCGATGATTGCCAGCTGTGTTGCCCATGGAACCGCTTTGCACAAAAGACCGATGTAGAAGACTTTGCGGTGCGTCATCATTTAGACCATGTCACGCTCGTAGCGTTAGCTGCTTGGAATCAGCATATGTTTGAAGAGAATATGGCAGGCAGTCCTATCCGGCGCATTGGATATGATTGTTGGTGCCGCAATATTGCCGTTGCCATGGGTAATGCGTTGGCATCCAATGGGGACGTGGATAAGCCTTCGTTATGCAATGCGTTAACTGAAATGCGGGAGCGGGCTTCAGACATGGTGAAAGAGCATATTGATTGGGCGCTGGGACAGGACAGCCAAGACGCAGTTTGAGGTTGGCAAGATGACCAAGGAAAACGCGAAACGCAAAAAGGATGGTGAAACGGATATTTCCGCAGAGGACAGCCAGGCAATTGACACGTTCTGCGATGCGCTTTGGCTGGAGGACGGCCTGTCTGAAAATACCATCTCGTCTTACCGAAGTGACCTGACGCTTTTTGCCCGATGGCTGAAGGCAAAGGGTAGTGCAACCAGTCTGATTCAAGCCGATGAAGCATTATTAAACGCTTACTTTTTCGCACGTCATGGACATACCCGTGCAACTTCCGCCAACCGACGGTTGACGGTTTTTAAGCGTTTTTACCAGTACCAGCTTAGGCAGGGTACGATTGCCGAAAATCCGTGCAGCCATATGCATTCAGCTAAACGTCCCCAGCGTTTCCCACATACATTGTCTGAACGGCAGGTCGAGGCGTTATTGGCGGCAGCTGATGAGGATACGCCATTGGGGCTTCGCGACCGCACGATGATAGAACTGATGTACGCAAGTGGACTGCGGGTATCAGAACTCACCGCCCTAAAACTAGATGCCTTAAGCATCAACGAAGGGATTGTTAGGATCTTAGGTAAAGGTGGCAAGATGCGGCTTGTGCCGTTTGGTCAGCAGGCGGACAGCCTGATTACACGGTATATGATGCAAGCCCGTCCAGAAATCTTAAAAGGCAAGCAGTCCGACTACCTCTTTGTGACTTCACGCGGTACGTTGATGACGCGGCAGATGTTTTGGACATTGATTAAGAAATATGCTTTGAAGGCGGGTATTACCGATCCGCTTTCCCCACATACCTTGCGGCATGCTTTTGCAACGCACCTTTTAAACCATGGGGCAGACTTGCGTGTCGTGCAACTACTCTTAGGTCATGCCGATATTACGACAACGCAGATATACACGCATATTGCGCAACACCGGTTAAAGGAACTCCATGCGCAGCACCATCCCCGTGGCACGTTGGGTGCGCATGTTCAAAAGGATGGGTAACGGCACGAAACGGACAATGTTGCCGGAAAATCAACAGTTTTCCGTAAAAAATGGCAGAAATTAAGCAGGATAGTGCATAATATCCAACTTATGGCTGGGCGCAGGAAACCCCGAGTTTTGATGTGTTGCCCGGCAACCCTGAAGAAAGACCATGTATACCGCACTAGCTATTGCCATTGCTTACCTTTTAGGTTCCGTTTCTTTTGCGTTGGTGACAAGCAAACTCTTTGGCCTCGATGATCCGAGGACGTATGGCTCTGGCAATCCAGGGGCAACGAATGTTTTACGGACCGGCAACAAACTTGCCGCATTGTTGACCTTGTTGGGGGATGCTGCCAAGGGATGGGTAGCGGTTTTTGCTGCCTCTCTTTTATCAGACCGGGGGCTTCTGAATATCTATGGTGTTGCAGCGGTTGCAGTTGTCGTCTTTATCGGCCACCTGTTCCCGGTTTTCGCAGGCTTTAAGGGGGGCAAAGGGGTGGCGACAGGCTTGGGTGTCTTGTTGGGCATCAATCCGTTGCTTGGTTTTTTTGTCTTATTGACTTGGTTGGTTGTCGCCTTCCTGACTCGGTATTCATCCCTTTCAGCCTTGGTTTCTGCTGCATTAGCTCCTGTTTATTACGGATTGATGTTCCGGGTGGATGCGTTTTTCTATGCCATCTGTGTAATCAGTGCGCTATTGATCTACCGTCATCGACAAAACATCGCCAACTTGCTTGCTGGGACGGAAAGCAAGATTGGCAGCAAGAAAAAAGCAGTCTAAGGCAAAGTCTTCGTCCCAGACCTTTTCCTGCTTGGCTTTTTTAAAAAGAGCCGAAATTTGAATTTCATTAGAAGTTATGAGCGCTGACAATAAAAACAATACTGCGGTAACACCGCCATCGAATTTTTTACGGACCATTATTGAATCTGACTTGGAAAAGGGGACTTACCAGCGTCCAGGTCTGCCGCAAGTCATCACACGTTTCCCGCCAGAACCCAATGGCTATCTCCATATCGGGCATGCGAAGTCAATCTGCCTGAATTTTGGCCTTGCACAGGATTACTCGGGGCGTTGTCATTTGCGTTTTGATGATACGAATCCTACCAAAGAAGACCAGGAATTCGTTGATACGATTAAAGACAGTGTGCAGTGGTTAGGCTTTTCATGGGAACAGGACGGTGTTCCTTACCTGCATTTTGCAAGTGACTATTTTGATACCCTCTATGAGATGGCGTGTGGTTTGATTGAAGCAGGGCATGCCTATGTCGACAGCCAGAGTCCGGAAGAAATGGCAGCCAATAGGGGTTCCTTTAATAAGCCAGGAGTGGAGTCCCCTTACCGTAACAGGCCAGTAGCAGAATCATTGGATCTTTTCAAACGGATGCGTGCTGGGGAATTTCCTGACGGGGCGCATGTATTGCGTGCCAAGATTGATATGGCGTCTCCCAACATGAATATGCGAGATCCGGTTATTTATCGTATCCGCCATGCATCGCACCATAGGACAGGTGACAAGTGGAACATCTATCCGATGTATGACTATACCCACCCGATTTCAGACGCATTGGAAAAGATTACCCATTCCATCTGTACGTTGGAGTTCCAGGATCACCGGCCATTTTACGATTGGATTTTGGAGCGGTTAACAGAAAAGACTGAACTATCAGATGGCCGTGTCGTGGGCCCTTTCCTTGAAAAGCCATTGCCACACCAGTATGAGTTTGCTCGCTTGAACCTGACGTATACGATTACCAGTAAACGTAAGCTTTTGCAGCTTGTTGAAGAAAAGCGTGTTTCAGGTTGGGATGATCCTCGTATGCCAACAATCGTGGGTATCAGGCGCCGTGGTTATACGCCAGAATCAATCAAGCTTTTCTGTGAACGCATTGGCGTTGCTAAAGCCGACGGCTGGATTGATATCAGTACCTTGGAAGGCAGCCTTAGGGACGATTTGGATCCGAAAGCGCCGCGTGCTGCAGCGGTTTTGCGGCCATTAAAGCTCATCATTGACAATTACCCAGAAGGCCAAACGGAGAGGTGTTCGGCACCAGTGCATCCGCATTATCCAGAACGCGGTGAGCGCCAGTTTGCGTTCTCACGAGAAGTCTGGATTGAACAGGATGACTTTATGGCTGAACCGGTCAAGGGTTACCGACGCCTCTACCCAGGAAATCGGGTTCGTTTGCGCTGCGCATACATTGTCGAATGTACGGGCTATGATACGGATGCTAACGGTAATGTAACGGCTGTGCATGCGAATTATTTGCCAGACAGCAGGAGCGGGACGGAAACCAGCCAGAACTATAAGGTTCGTGGGACAATCCATTGGGTCAGTGCAACCGATGCGGTACCTGCTGAAGTGCGCCTTTATGATCGGCTTTTTGCTGAAGCGATGCCTGATTCCGGCGGCAAAGATTTCTTGGAAGCGTTAAACCCGGAATCCTTGGAAGTCGTCAATGCCTATCTGGAGCCCGGCTTGGCGAATGCTAAGCCAGGGGATATCTTCCAGTTTGAACGCCAAGGTTATTTTGTCGCTGATTTGGTGGATTCCCAACCCGGGAAGCCCGTCTTTAACCGTGCGGTGACGTTGCGCGATTCTTGGGCGAAAGACAAAAAGAAATCGTAAGAGATACACAATCGAAAATGCCAGGCTTAAGCCTGGCATTTTTACGAAAGGCTGTCTTAGCGGCGGCGATAACGGGTGCGTGTCTTTGTGCCTTTCGACAGAGCCGCTTCATAAAGCGGCATGACTTCAGGCAGGTGGGATTCCAGGTTTTCGATGCGTTTTGCGTCAGACGGATGTGTTGACAAGATGTCGGACGAACTGCCGCCTTTTAATTTCTCCATCTTGCGCCAGACGTTGACGGCTTCATGAGGGTCGTAACCAGCCCGAGCCATCAATTCCATGCCCATCGTATCGGCTTCCGTTTCCATCGTACGTGAGAATGGCAGTGAGAAGAAGACCTTGTTCATACCGCTGGCGAGTTCCGACGACCCGATGAAAGCGCCAACCAAAGCGGTTGGGATGCTACTTGCAGCCTGTTGGGAAGCTTGTTCGCGGGAATGTTCACGCAAAGCGTGGCAGATTTCGTGTCCGATCACAGCGGCGAGTTCTCCATCGGTCAGGTTGAGCGAGTCAATTAACCCCGTATAGACGGCAATCTTGCCGCCTGGCATACAGAAGGCATTGACCGTTTTAGAGGACAAGACATTAACTTCCCATTTCCAATGTAACGCATCTTTGCGGAAAACCCCGACTTGGTTGATCAGACGTCTCGAGATATTGACGACACGCTGGGTGTAGGCACGGTTCGTGTTTAATGCGTGGGCGTTGCGTGCTTTTGCTAAGAGAGAATTGTAAGCTTGGGTTGACTGCTTGTTCATTTCCTCGGAGGAAATGAGCATCATTTGGCTACGGTCAGAGCCAGTGGCGCCGCCACTGGTCGTGGTCTGGCAGCCGCAAAGTGCGGCAAGGCATGCAGCAGCCAGTGCTGTTCGGGTAAACCATTTCTTCATCTTCTTGTCCTCCTATTAACTTCAGCCAGCGTTTTTAATGGCGGCTTCATAAAGTGGTTTGACAGTCGGTAAGGCCTTTTCTAGGTTGGCGATACGGGTTTGGTCAGACGGATGGGTCGATAAGAACTGTGGCGGGGTGCGTCCCTGTTGGAGTTTGGCCATCTTACGCCAGACATTGGGCGCTGCTTCTGGATTGAAGCCGGCTCGGGCCATCAGTTCCAGTCCCATGATATCGGATTCGGTTTCCATCGTCCGTGAGTAGGGTAGTGCAAAGAGGTATTGGCTGATTAAAGCGGCCATGCCCTGATGGATTTGGCTGCCGGTGGCAACACCAACGATTGTAATCGCACCTTGTTGCAAGAGTTGCTGTGAGACTTTTTCGCGGGAGTGTTCACGCAATGCGTGTGAGATTTCATGGCCAATGACAGCAGCTAATTCATCGTCGGTTAAGTTGAGTTTTCTGATGATACCTGTGAAGACGGCAATCTTGCCGCCTGGCATACAGAAAGCGTTGACTTCATCACTCTTGATGGTGTTGACTTCCCATTTCCATTGTGTGGCATCCGGCCTGAAAACGCTCACTTGGTTGGCTAAGCGTTGGGCAATGGTCAAGACCCGTTGGGCGTCAGGGCTTGTCGTGTCCAAGCGGTGCATGCGATTTGCTTTGACCAAGGTCTGGCGATACGCTTGGGCGGACTGCTGGTTGATGGCATCAGCGGGGACTAAGAGTAGCTGTTTTCGGGTGGTTTTTGTGGCACCCTGTTCGGTGGAGCTTTGGCAGCCTGTAATCAACAGCATGAGGGCGGTAAAAACAGCCACAAGCATTCTTTTCATTGAGGAACTCCTGGAAAAGGCATCGGACTGAGGCCATTGTAGCAGAATCGATTGTGGCAGGACGCGTTTTCTGGAAAGGGCGAAAGCGTTGCCTGATGGCATAATGATGGAAATGGATTTTTCTATGGAGGATGCCATGAAACTGTATTACACCCCTGGAGCTTGTTCGCTTTCGCCACACATTGTGCTTTTGGAAGCCGGTCTGCCTTTTGAATTGGAAGCAGTAGACCTTGCAACAAAAGAGACAGAGAAAGGGGAGGATTACTATCTTATTAATACCAAGGGGGCTGTACCAGCCTTGCAACTCGATGATGGCCAGGTCTTAACAGAAGGCGCTGTTATCATCCAATACCTGGCCGACCAAGTACCAGAAAAGGGGCTCATTCCTGCGGTAGGGTCGATGGCGCGCTATCGCGTGTTGGAATGGCTGAATTTCACCGCGATGGATTTTCAGAAAAACTTTCTGCCTGTTTTCAGGCCTGATTTTGCGGCATGCCGTGCAGCCGCAGTGAAACTCTTGGAGCGCCAGTGCGACTATATTGACCGGCAACTCGTGGGTAAAGATTGGTTGATTGGTGAGACCTTTACCATTGCCGACATTTATCTCTATGTCATTACGCTGTGGCTCTCCTTTGCGGAGATTGATATCAGCCAGTGGAAGCTGTTGTCCCAGTGGCAAAAACGGGTTGCCGCAAGACCGATGGTCCAAAAAGCGTTGGCAGACGAAGGGCTACAATAGGACAATATAAACAGCCAAAGGCAGGAGTGATGTGCTTCTGCCAAATGGCTTGGGTTATTGGGCGTTGCGGCGTAGCGTCTGGATGCAGTTTCGGACAAGCCCTGGACCCGAATAAATCATCCCGGTCAGAACCTGGACTAAGGATGCACCTGCATCGATTTTTTCTTGGGCATCTTCGCCCGACAAAATACCGCCAACTCCGATGATGGGAATGGCGTCGCCCAAGACTTTTTTGAGTGCACGGATGACGTGTGTGGATGCGTCTTTAACAGGTGCGCCTGAAAGACCTCCTGTTTCAAGCCCGTGTTTTAAATGTTTGACGGCATCACGCGAAATCGTGGTGTTTGTCGCAATGACCCCATCAATTTTGTGACGGAGCAACGCGTCAGCAATATGGACGGTCTGTTCGTCGTCAATATCAGGTGCAATCTTTAATGCTAACGGCACATAACGCGCGTGTTTCTGTGCAAGGGTTTCCCGTGCCTGTGTCAGTTGTCCGAGCAGATTGTCAAGTTCAGACTCGCCCTGTAACTGGCGTAGGTTTTTTGTGTTGGGTGAAGAAATGTTGATGGCAATATAGTCGGCAACCGGGTAGACCTTTTCTAAACAGATTAAGTAGTCGTCAACGGCTTTTTCAATTGGGGTGACAGCGTTCTTGCCGATGTTCAGTCCCAAAATGCCGCGTTTTTTCTGGTAGAAGCGTGAAGCCTTCACATTTTCCACCAAGACGTCAACCCCGTCATTATTAAAGCCCATGCGGTTGATTAAGCCTTTGGCATCCGGCAGGCGGAACATCCTGGGCTTGGGATTACCTGGTTGTGGACGGGGTGTGACGGTTCCCAACTCTAAGAAACCAAAACCTAAGGATGCCAACCCATCAATGCAAGAGCCATTCTTATCCAATCCCGCGGCTAAACCCACTGGGTTGGGAAAGTCGAGCCCCATCACTTTCCTTGGTAAAGGCGTGATGGAAGGTGCCAAGGCAGTCAATCCCAGCTTGGCAGCCGTGCGCATCGAGGAGAGGGTAAAGAGGTGCGCGTTTTCCGGATCCATTGCAAAGAGGAATGGCCGGATGATGGGGTAGGCGAAATCAGGGATCATAGGACGTTCCTTGGGTTTCCAGTGACAAAACCTGGGCAGTTGCAAATAGATTGTATCGTCTGGGTGACGATACCCTCTAATTTTTTATTCTAGCGTAAGCACCAGGCACTAATGCCAGCAATCAATCCTTGATGATCTTGTTTTTCTTGGCATGGCGTTCGATGGCCTGCCCTAACTCCTGCTCACTCCAGCCGACAATTTCAACAGCGGCGCGTTTTTCTTTGAATGAGGTGAATTTCGGGTGGGCTGCCTGGATCAGGATCAATGGCACCTTGAGCTTGCGGGCGATATCAAATTCAATGTTGGTCCAGCGTTTGTATTCTTCATAGACGCCAGCCAATAAGACAACGCAACAGCATTGTGCCATCTGTTCTTCAATGGCTTCTGTCAAGGCTTTGTTTGAGCGGTGGAATTGCACGGGGTCATCTTTGGAGACGCTACGGAATTCATAATTAAAGTCGCCGCCTTCTTTTTTGCGGGCATAGTCAGCCATCAGACTGTTGATGCGCTCCATGCCGTCTTCAACAGACCAGACATGGCACAGGAAAATCGGGTAAGTTGCCATAAAGAAAACTCCTTAACGGGATAAATCGATGGTATGCACGCTAAAACGACCGTTTTCAAGGATACCTTGTTTTAAGTCGTCGAAAAAGTAACGCAACGCATGGGAGATGGTCGAAAACGCCAGCCTGTCCCAGGGAATCTCTGCTTCAGTAAAAAGCTTTACGTCCCTGCTTTCTTCGCCTGCTGCAAAGCGGGCCTCTTTCATTTCAGCCAGATAAAAGAGATGGACCTGCTCATAGACAGCCAGGTTCATCAAGGCAAAAAGCGCCCCTGTGGTGACAGCACAGCCTGCTTCTTCCAAAGTTTCACGGACAGCGGCTTCTTCAGTGGTTTCTTTTGTTTCCATGAAGCCGCCGGGTAACGTCCAATAGTTGTCCCTGGGTTCAATAGCCCGTAAGCACAAAAGTACTTCGATGCCGCGTGCTGTTTTTATATAAGGGATAGAGCAGACGACGATTTTTGGGTTTTCGTAATGGATGGTGCCACAGGCATGGCATACGTCGCGTACACGGTTGTCCAGAGGGGGGATTTCTTGTGTGAGAGGTTGACCGCAATTGGTGCAAAAACGCATCGCCATAGTTAAACCATTCTTCGCCAAAAAGAAGGGGGATTGGCGGCTATGATAACAAAAAAGCCGTCGCTTGACGGCCACTAAAAATCCTCTGGTTGCGGGGGCAGGATTTGAACCTACGACCTTCGGGTTATGAGCCCGACGAGCTGCCAGACTGCTCCACCCCGCGTCTGATTGAAGGGCATTATAGCGTGGTCGCCTTTGATTTTCAAGCCTCTTTCACGGTTGCTTCGCGTTTGGCCTTGTCCCTGGTCGCTTCATCGCACGCCTTGATGAAAGCATCATCTACGGTTAAAAGAATTCGGATGGTAACCAAGGGAACGATGGATTTGGCCTGTTCATCTTTTAATGCTTTATTTAGGGCATCACGGCAGTAGTATTCCAGCAGTTCGTATGCCGCTTTTTCATGCGGTATTTCTAGGTCTTCTTCTTCAAGCTTAAGCCAATCGGTGAGCTGCCTGAGCCAATTGTGCCAGTTTGCCCGGATCTCCTGACGAAAAAAGGATTCACGTTCGCTTGGGACGGGTTTGGGCTTGGGGTTGAGTTGCCCTAAGAAGTCTGTTGAGAAATCGTTCAACATGTTGGTTTTCCTCACAATGTATGCACTGATGCACTTTTTGCACTGACTGCACTGATGGATTCAGGCAGAAGGTGCAAAAAGGACAAAAAGTGCGTCAGTGCAGTGTTTCGGTGTTTGGGGTGCAGGTTGCGGTGAAGATGTTGTCCTTGATGGCGTAAAAAGCCTGTTGGCCTTCGCCTTGCGGGGAGGCAAGGACTTCGTAATGCACTCGGGGCATGCCTGTTTGTCGGTTGGTGGATGTTCGTGTGCGCAACAAGCCCTCTTTAGCGAGCAGCTGTCGGACAATCCTCGCGTCCAGCCCTTTGCAGGCTTCCGTATCGAATGTGGTGGTATAGCACAGGTATTCGGTGCCATCGGTTGTCGCATGGGTGTAGCCCGCACGTTTTTGGTGCAGCGTGGTAGTTTCCTTCAATGGGCTGAAACGCCCGTCCTTGTTTTCCTCAAGGAATTTTCGGATCTGGGCGATGATGATTTCGCGCTCTTTGTCAGCGGTGCCAAAGTCATCTAGCCAGCTCTGAAAACATGTCCCGATTGCGGCTGCAGCTTCCCCTTTGTCCCAACTGGTGATCCCGGCTTCTGTGGCTAGGTAACCGGCCATGCCGACCAAGGCGAACTGTTTGGCCTTTCGCCTGACCTGGTTTGAGACGTCCGCTATGTCTTCTGTTAAGTGCTGGGCCGTCTGCTCGATGTAGCTACTTAGGTTTTCTTCGAGCCACTCGCGGTGGGCAACGATGTATTTGAGCCATTCTTGGCCAGCTGTGCCATGAAAACGTCTGGCAGCCGCACGTAATGCAGATAGGAATTCTTCGGGTTTTTGGCCGTGTGCGTCATCCAAAATACCCATGCCTTTGCCGGCATCGGCATCAATGTTCGCAAGCCGTAGCTCTTGTCCTGCATTCAGAGAGATACCTGATTCTGCTGCATGGGCCTTCATTGATTTTTCCCCATTGGAGAGCATCAATGCATTCCAGGAAGCCACATCGCGCAGTGAGGTGTCGGCATTCATCCGGGCTTTTCCTTTTCGATTGGCAAACATGTAGGTGACCTGTGAACCGTCCTTGGCGTCGACGCTTGAGATCTCATCCATGATGAGGACCATGTCGTTGTGCATCAAAAGCATGGCTTCAATCGCATTGGCTGTCGCGTTCCAGGATTGGACACCTTTCTCAGGCGGTCCCCAGACGCTTGCAGCTAGGTCAAAAGCGGATGATTTCCCAATGGATGAGCGTGAGGTATAGCTGAACCCGCCAGATTCGGCATGGAGGATGTCCAGTAAGGGACCGGCCAATGCCACACAGATGGCAAAGATCAATCGTGTGTTGCCGCTGGCGGGTTTTGCGACGTTTTCCTGCCAGTCTTGGAGTGTTCCCGATGTTGCGTACAGTGTGTTTTTCAAGGCATAGCGGATTTCACGCTTGGGGTCGGGCTCGTGGTAAACCGTGATGTTGGGTAGAACGAAGTTCTTGTCGAACCAGCCGGTACGCCTGACTTGGATGATGGTTTTTTCTGGCCTGATCAGGCTGATGTAGTCTTTGATCAGTGACTTTTCGACTGATGTGGTCACGCTGAGCCCCTTGTCCGCCAGGGTTTCCAGAAGTTCTGTACCGTTCCGGCAGAGTAGTCTGTCTGGGATGATTTCTTCCCGGATTTCCTGGTTATGGTCTTTGAATGCCAAGAGGTGGAACCAGTCTTTGGTGGTGGCGTCGACCACGCGTGCATCCACGGTTAAGGGACTGCATAACCAGGTACGCTTGTCGTTGGTGTTCAGGGTTTCGGCGATTTCAATGAGGTAAAGCCCCTTTTGGGGGTGGCTTTCAAAGGCGCGTTTGGTTCCATAAGGGAACCATCGGTTGACTGGGCGGCAGCGCTTCTCGAAATTGCGTTTGACGGCCTCGTCCCCAAAAAGGTTTGCCATGTCGTTGAAGTCACTGGCACTGTTTTCATTGGCTTTTTTCAGGTCGGGCCAAAAGGGGCGCACCGCATATCCGTCAACTGCTTTGGCGGCTTCATGAGCCTTGATGACACCGATGTTGCCACCTTTGCGGGTGCGGTCGTCGTCTGCAGCTAGGATGATGCGGCTTTTTGGATACTTCTGTCGGATGTTCTTGGCGGCAGCCAGTAACTTGTAGCAGTCAAAGCAGACGACAACCGGTTTGCCGGTAGCTCGAAAGATGGATGCGGCGGTGGCATAACCTTCTGCCAGGACGATGTCGTCACCATCGCGCAATGGGCCAATGGTAAATGTGTTGCCGACGATGGAACTGCCCGAGATGAAGCGTTTGAAAAACTCGCCATTGCGTTCAAAGATCATTTGGAGCGAGACGAGATCACCGTTGCTGTTGCGGATGGGAATCAGTAGGGTTCCCCGGCTGTCAGCCCGAAGACCAAACGCTTTGACGCTTTTGGCTGCAAGATAGGGATGGTCTTCAACGGCTTGGAAGTTGGTGGCGCGTTCCCAGCGTTCGTTGGCCAATGAAACAGCCTTTACCTTGGCTTCTTCATCTGCTTTTTCCGCTTCAGCAATGCGGACTTTGAGCGCTTCTTCATGTTTTTCGCGCTCTACAGACGAGAGTTTTTGGTATGAACTGCTGTGGAACTTGACGACAAGGCCCGAGCGGTAGTCAATTGCCCAACCATAGCCATGGTTGCCGTCCTCATGATAGATGTATTTGCCAGCCAAATCGCCGCGCTTATTGGCGGCGGTGGAAAAGCGATGCCCCTGACTGGTTCTTGTGGGTTCAACGGACTCTGGTGCAAAACCGAACTTGTCGAGCATCTCCTGGCGGAATTCTTCGCGTGGATCATTCATGGTACATCTCCTCTCAGATGGTGGTACGGTGTTTGGCTGATGTGTTGAGTGTGAGCGCGCAGAAAGACCTGCAGTTGGAGCCAATGCATTTTGTCAGAAGCAGCATCCAGACTTTGATGGGAGGATGCTTGATGCCGCAGGTGGCCAGGCAGCTCCTTTTTGACGGGCTTTTTTTGCCGAATTGCAGGGTGAAGGAGGGGGGCAATGGTCGGTTGCGTCTTGTCATCCAAATCACCCAAGAGCGGCAAAGCGGATGGCTTTCTGGTTTAACCCAGAGTGGGCGCTTTTTGTTGCGGAAGCGTTCGATGGGTTTGCGCGGTGTACGTTTGACCGTGAAAGGGAATGGTTTGATTAGCATGTCTTGCCTCATGATGGAAAATGATCAGCCTCCTGAAGCAGGAGGGGTTTCCATCATTGGAAGACATATGGTGAGCTTTGAGTTCCATCAGATTTCCAATGGAATTCCATTGGAAACCCATTGGAACTTTCAGGCTATTTCGGATTCTCTAGACCGAAGGCTTCACGGATTAATTCACGGGTTTTAGTGGGCATGAGGCTGTTGATGGCGTTTAATGCGCTGTTATATTGCATTCTGCCGTTGATGCACTCGCATCCTTCCTTAATGGCCAGTTCCTGGATGGATTGCAGGCATTCGGCTCGGGTCTTTTTGAGGTAGGGGTTGGGGTCTAGGTTAAGGTCGCTACACCAGTCATAGATGATCCCTTCCATGGATTTCCTGTCTTTCCATGGTGTAGCTGTTGACGTTTTTTGAGGACTGGGTACTTCTTTAGGGGACTCAGGGGTTTTTTGCTGATCCTCTTTCTCATCAGTTGTTGGTGCAGTGGTAGGCGCTGGATCTGGTTTTGGTTCCATCAGTCTATCCAAGTCTGTTGTCGGGATATAGAGCCTGTCCATGGGCACGACAGCTTCGCACTCAGCAATGTATGGGAATGCTTCGCCATAAAGATACAGCCTGAGATGGGTTTTCTGCTGTTTTTTGATGGCACTTTGAATGTCAAAGAGATACCTTCTGTCAATTCGCCAGTAGCCATTCAGTCTCGAAATGTATTCTTGTGCTTCGATTTCGTTGTTCATGAGCATGGCAAGTCGGGATTTGAAGCTGGAATCCTCAGAGACAGGTTTGCACCTGAGTAGCAAGTCGCTGATCATGATTTCCTTGCCTGGCGGAAAAGAGGGGGCGTTTTGCGCCAATTTCTTTTGCCATGCAATTTCTTCAGTTCGTTCCTTTTCAAACCAAGCCTGAAGTCGCTGGTTTTGTTCAGTGTCGTCGGTATGAAAGTACGATAAAGGTTGGTAACTTGTTTTACGTTGGATTGCGCCAAATCGATTGCCATGTTTGAAGGTGTAATGTGCATCCATCAGGAACTTGACATACGCAGCGTTGGTTAACTGTTTTGGGGGGATAAGACGGTCTTTTTTCTCGAAAAGGGCTAAGCAGCTAGGCGTGATAGAAGATGAAAAATGCTCAGAACAGCGTATGCATATGGCAATCTTGCCTTCGTAGGCAAGGCTGAATAGGACATCTAAGCTGTATTGGGAAAGTGTAGCGGCTTCTTCTATCTGGTAGAAATAAGGTTTCATGGCTTTGGAAGGTGTTTGATGAGGTTCTATCTGCGTCCATGATAGCAAACAGAACTGGCGAAACTGAAGTATGTCAGTAGGCGTCTGAAGAAACGTGTTTTTACCGGATTGCCTAATAATTATATATAGGCAGGGGAGCGGCTCAGGACAATGGGATTTTGCGGTCATTGTGGAATTGGCCTCAGTCCGTTCTGCATGACCGGTCAGATTCCGTCGTGTTTATTATGGTGGGGACTGTGAAATTGGGTATGGCATTTGCTTCTCGAATAGTCTGAAGGTGTTGACTTCGCTGAGGACTGTACCCTCGATGGAGTTGAAGTCAGAGGATTTGTGGAGGGCGTTTGTGTCTTATCTAAGAGCTAAAACTACGTAAAGGTGTAAGCGGGGGCATCTAGGGAGATGGATGCTGTTGAGGGGGTAGCTGGATATCGGAGTGGTGGTTTTTCTGCAGTGATGGTTCATTGCGGTTAGGCAAATAGAGGCTCTTTGACACAGTGATGTCCTTTTGTAGTTGGAGCTTTGTAAGAAATTTTGGTCGGTGGGAGCATATTGGCTGTTGTGGGACTAAAAAATGTCAAGAATGTGGTGGGAGTAGCAGATCTCTCTGATGAAAATCGATGCCGAAGAAGGGGGTAAGAAGCGCTTTTGTTGGCTGTATTTATAGTGAAAATAGGTGTAAAAAGTGGAAGTATTACTTATAAATCATAATGTTAGTTCCTTTTCTTACAGAAGAAGGTTATAAACACAGTTTCAAAGAAAAGGCAATAAAAAAATGCAGTTTGTTGTAAAACGGTTGATTCGGGATAAAAAATAACTGAGTTCAAAGAAACTTTGTTTGTCGTGACAAAAACAGATCCATTTTGGATGGAATTTGAGAAAAGTGTGCGTAATGTACAACAAAAAAGCGAAAAATGCGTGACAGTCAGAGATGGAGAAAGATAGAATGAACCTATCCTCTAAGGATGTCTCATCTAAGGATGCGCGCAAGACATCTTTTTTGGTAATTAAAAAGATTTATCTACATGTAGATGTACCTTCTTAAAAAGGGATATAAAATGAAAAAAACTTTAATCGCATTAGCTGTTCTGGGCGCTGCTGCTGGCACCGCTTATGCACAGTCCAACGTCACCATCTACGGTGTCGTTGATACCGGCTACATCAAGAAGACCGGTGCAGACCTTGATATGGGTGAAAACATCAACAACCGTATCGGTTTCAAGGGTGTTGAAGATCTGGGCGATGGCCTGAAAGCAACCTTCCAGTTGGAACGCCGTTTTGACTTGGCTGATGGTCGCAACAAATCCTCTGGTAAGACAATCGATGGCAAAGACCACGAATGGGATGGTGGTGCTAACGTCGGTCTGAAAGGTGATGACTGGGGTTGGGTACGTTTGGGTCGTATGAACGGTATCGCAACCGAAAATATCCGTAAATTTGATCCATTCTATCAGTATGGTGTCGGTGGTATGATTGATTCCACCCAGCGTGGTGTCCGTCGTGACCGTATGCTGCGTTATGACTCCCCAGATTGGGCTGGGTTCTCCTTCCAGGCAGCTTATGAACTTGGTCGCAACATGAACGACAAGAGCCGTGCTGAAACAGAACCATATGTTTCTGAAAAGCTGAAAGACGGTGATCCAGTTCGCGGTGGTCATTCCAATGGCTTTGATAACGATGGTTATCAGATCGGTCTGAATTATAAGAATGGCGGCTGGGCTGCTACCGCTAACTATCAGATGTTAGCTGATTCCAATCGTTCTCATCTGTGGAATGCAGGCTTGAGCTATTCTTGGGATACCATCAAGTTGGAAGCTCTGTATCAGAAGACCAATGATAAGATGGGTCTTGTTTATGAAGGCTTAGATTCTCCTGTTTCTTGGACGAAGAATGGTCATGAATATGAAATGGAATACATGGATTACACCAGCTTCTCTCTTGACCAGGCTTTGTTGGGTCTTGAATGGAAACTGGGTCCTGGCCGTTTGAATGCTTCTGTCCAGTGGATGGGTGTTGAAGGCAAGGGCTTGGCCAAAGATTTGGATGAAGACGTCTGGAAAGCAGCTGTCGGTTATACCTATAACCTGTCTAAGCGTACCAGCTTGTATGGTATCGTTGCTTACACCGATTGGGGTAGCAAAGAAGTCGGCGAAATTTTCGACGGCATCTCTCAAGATTCCACCACTGCTGTTCAGCTGGGTATCACCCACAAGTTCTAATCTGATTAGAACGATGCTCTGAGATACTTCTTCAGAAGTCTCATGATGAGTAAAAAAGGCTCTCTTCGGAGAGCCTTTTATAATTTTTGATAGATAGTATAGAACTATAGATTTTCAATATATTTCATCCGTTATTCCAACACGTGCTATAACTGATGTTACTATCCTAAGAACGATGATAAGCAGATTTTGACGTCGTGTTTCTCGTGAAGTCTGTAAGTTGAACTTTCTTGTCATCGGAGTATGTTCTTGTGATGGCTATCGTGGGAGGGATATAGCATTGTGTTTGAGTTTTTGCATGAAAATGCATTCTTAAAAGGCAGTGTTCCGATAGTTAATCACGATAAGAGTATGCGCATTACAGAAAACACTTCAGATTGGCTGGATACTAATGCTTGCAATGGCATACCTACGTTTCAAAGCATCGTCTATGTGGTAGTGGCGGGGGTTAAGTGCTTACTTGCGCTTTTGACCGGCTTGCCTGTCAAGTTCGGCTAGCCAGTCCATTTTCTCCTTGATTTTCTTCTCAAGCCCATACGGCGTTGGCCGATAGAAAGCCACTTCTTCCATCCCGTCCGGGAAATAGGTCTCACCTGCGGCATAGGCATTGGGTTCATTATGTGCATAGCGATATTCCCTGCCATATCCCAAGTCTTTCATCAACTTGGTCGGGGCATTGCGCAGGTGGATGGGTACTTCCTGAGAGCCGTTTTCTTTGACGAATGCCCTGACGGTGTTGTAGGCAACTTCGCCAGCATTGCTTTTTGCAGCAATAGATAGATAGATGATAGCTTGGGCAATAGCGAGTTCCCCTTCAGGACTGCCTAAACGTTCATAGGTATGCGCGGCTTCGTTCGCAATTTGTGCGGCTCTTGGGTCTGCCAGTCCAATATCTTCCCATGCCATTCGGATGACACGTCTGGCGATATAGCGGGGATCAACGCCGCCATCAAGCATCCTGGCAAACCAGTAAAGTGCCGCATTGGGGTGGGAGCCTCTGACCGACTTATGTAGTGCTGAAATTTGGTCATAAAAGTTTTCGCCCTTCTTGTCGAACCGCCTGAAGGTCTCACCCAGTGTTTCTTTTAACAATTCTGCAGAAATGGGCGCGCCTTTGTTTTGTGCAGCCTGAGCGGCAATGTCTAAGAGGTTGAGAACTCGTCTTGCGTCGCCATCAGCGCTGTTGATCAACATTTCCCTACCGTCGGTGGTCAGGGTGACATCGGTTAATTCATGCTCTAAAGCTTTGTCGATAACCTTTTCAAGGTGGGCTTTGCTTAACGGTTTTAAGACATAGACTGCTGCACGAGATAAGAGGGCGCTGTTGACTTCAAAGGATGGGTTTTCCGTTGTGGCGCCGATGAAGGTAAAGAGCCCACTCTCAACATGGGGCAAGAATGCATCCTGTTGCGATTTGTTGAAGCGGTGGACTTCATCAATAAAAACAATCGTTCGACGTTGGTAGTTTGTCCAGATAAGCCTGGCGCGAGTGACTGCCTCACGGATATCTTTGACACCAGAGAGAACCGCTGACAAGGCGATGAATTCTGCATCAAAGGCTCCTGCCATCAAGTTTGCGATGGTTGTTTTACCCACACCGGGAGGTCCCCAGAGAATCATTGAATGGGGAATCCCCGATTCAAAAGCTAGGCGTAAGGGTTTTCCTTCGCCTAAAAGGTGTTCCTGGCCGATGACGTCATCGAGGGATTTTGGGCGCAAGCGTTCTGCTAAAGGAGCCTGTAACATAGCGTAAGCCTTGGATGTTGTTTTACGAAGTCTAGCTGATGATGGGCTGAATTCATAGGGTGGTGCTGGATTTTTAATGTCGATGGTGGCATCCTGACTGAGTTGATGTGTGCATCATAGGGAATGATGTTTGGTAGTAGCTGTATGGAAGGGAACGTTGTGGAAAAGGATCAATTGCAGGATGTCAATGGGCAGGCGTTTTCAGATGAGGGGTTAGTTGAGACCAAGTTGGAAGGCAAGACTGTCTATCCGGGGAGTTTCTTCAGCATCGAAAAGGATACGGTGCGTTTGCCGGATGGGTCGACTGCGTTCCGGGAATTCATGCGCCATCCAGGAGCTGCTGCGATGATTCCGTTGTTTGAAGATGGTACGGTGCTTTTGGAACGCCAGTTCCGATATCCCGTAAACAAGGTATTTTGGGAGTTGCCAGCAGGTAAGATTGATGCCGGTGAGTCGTCTTTTGAAACGGCCAAACGTGAACTTGCTGAAGAGACCGGCTATGAAGCGGATGAATGGTATTTTGTGACGACAATCCATAACGCCATTGGCTATTCGGATGAACATATTGACCTGTATTTGGCGAAAAATCTGAAGAAAGGCCGTGCCCATTTAGACTCGGAAGAGTTTATTGAAGTGGTGAAAATGCCTATCCAAAAACTGGTCAATATGATCAGGGACGGGCAGATTACGGATGTGAAGACGATAGTCGGCATTTTTTGGTTGGAAAAAATTATCACAGGTCAATGGAATGTCGAAAAAATGGCCTAAAAAATGATGTAATCCGTTGAATTTTGATTTATTATTCTGAAAATCGTTTTTGGGGCCGGCTAGGTGGTGAGCGGTGTCAGACTGTCATTTCTTTTTCTGCTTCAAACGATTGGCGTGGGCATTCGCCTCTAACAACTGAAATAGGATTAAGCAATGGCAACTGGTACTGTTAAATGGTTCAACGATTCCAAAGGTTTTGGTTTCATCACCCCTGACGAGGGCGAAGGCGATGTGTTCGCGCATTTCTCCGCCATCAAAGCGGAAGGCTTTAAGTCCCTGAAGGAAAACCAGCGTGTTTCCTTCGATATCACCACGGGACCGAAAGGCAAACAGGCTTCCAATATCACCGTCATCTGATGTGTGGTATTCCAAGGACTCCGGTCTTTGGTGAGAAGTCAACAGAATCGGGAGTTGCAGTTTGTAGCTCCCGTTTCTTTTTATCGCAGGCAAGTTGCCCTGCGCCAATTCCCGTCACATCCTAAAGACTTTCAATCGGCTGGCAATCGTCCAGAGAATCAGGCACGCAAGTCCTGTAAAGAGGCTAATTACCCCAACAGCCCAAGTTAAGACCGGCCAGTCTAGCGAGCAAAGCAACATCGAGATGCTGCCAAAGAGGAGGGCTATGCAGCCAAAGAGTGAACCGACTGTCCCGTTGTCGGTATCGAGCTGTGTCATGACGAGCATGGTGCCAGCAGGCCGTACGGCACTGCCAAAAAATGTCACTGGTACATAGAGCAGGGCAAAGGCAAACGGGCTGGTGCTGCCAAAGAAAAGCACCGCCACGCCTGCAACAGCGACTGAGATAAAGCATGTGGTAATAAAAAGTTGTCTCGGCAACTTCCTTAAAATGTGCATATAGGCAATCGGAGCCAGCATCGCAAAACACCCGTTAAATGCGAAGAAGTAACTATACTGCTGTTCTGTCAGGCCAAAGAGGTTGATGTAGACGAAGGACGATGTCGATAAGAAAGACATCACCGGCATACACATCATGGAGAAAATCAAAAGTAGTGTCCGGTAGCCTTTATGGCTTAAGACGTAGCCCACGCGCCCTAATGACTTAAAGGCAGAACCCTCCGTTGGGTTTGTCAGTGTTTCTTTAAGCATGAGGGCGGCGAGCGTAGCGATAACCGCGCAGCCGCACAAGAAAACAAAAAGTCCCTGCCAGGCGGTGAAGTATAAGAGTTGTGCGCCAATGATGGGCGCCAACATCGGTGCGACGATGACGAGCGTCTGTATCCAGACCAAGACACGTTCCATCTGTTCACCTTCAAAGCAGTCTTTGACAATCGCCATGGAAACGGATTGGATGGCGCCACTGCCAATCGCTTGTAGGATGCGTCCGAAAATGAGTACCCAGATGCTGAAGGCGAAAATGCAGATGAAGCTCCCGATGATGTATATGGCTAGTCCTGTATAGAGGATAGGTTTTCTGCCATAGCGGTCGGTAAAAGGTCCCCATAAGAGCATCGAAACCGCAAAAAAGAGCATGAAAAAGGAGAGCGTAAAGTTGGCAATCTGCGGTGTCGTGTTAAAGACTTCAACCATCGATGGCAGTGCCGGTAGATATAAATCGGTGGTCAAAGGGACAAAGGCGCTTAAAAAAGCGAGATAGACAATCAGCGCTTTCCTACCGAAAGGGAAAACAGCAGGTTTGGGTGTGTCAGTTTTGGCGTCAGGCATGATTCAGACCTTGGAATCGAACTGGCAGAAAAACGGTGTGTCTAAGAAATCTCTGTGCTGTACGGCGCTAGGCCGTACAGCGTTTCGGTTAATAAGTTACTTTTTTTCTGGTGCCATTAACTCCAGCATTTTGTTGGGTAGTGGCACAGATTTGCCAGTTAACGCGTCCATCCAAACAACCGTGGATCCCCCGGTTGCATAGACTGTATCAGGGTCGTCTGCACGCCGGATTTCCTGTACGATCCGAAAGCTTGATTTGCCAGGGTGTCCAGCGTAGGTTGTCACTTCCAAGTCGCCAGGATAGGTAAGCGGCCTGTGGTAGGTGCACCAGCAGTGGACAACGGCGGTTTCAACGCCCGCCTTGCCGCTACGGCCTAAGTTGCCATACCATTCGATACGTGCTTGTTCCAGGTAACGGAAGAAAGCCGTGTTGTTGACGTGACCCATGGCATCCATGTCTCCCCAACGGATAGGGAACCGTGAAACAAATACCTGTTTCATATCTATTAATGGATTGTCTTCCATGTGATATGCTCCTTCATGCTTTTAGATTTCTAACATTATTAAAATAGTGCCTGTTGTGGGAAAATCAACCCACATCAGGCTTTTTGCTTGACGATATTCAAGATGGATCAACAGGAATTGGACAGCTCAGGCGACCGCGAGTCTATGGCATACGATGTGGTTGTTGTTGGAGCAGGACCTGCAGGCCTTGCAACGGCTATCCGCATCAAGCAGTTGGCTTTGGCAAAGGGGGCGGACATTGCTGTCTGTGTGCTGGAAAAGGGGGCTGAAGTTGGTTCCCATATTCTCTCTGGTGCCATCATGGATCCTGTTGCCTTGACGGAGCTTTTCCCGGACTGGCAGGCAATGGGGGCGCCTGTTAAGACGGCAGTTTCTGAAGAGCGCTTCCTCTTCTTAAGTAAAGACAAGGTTTCCAAGACGCCTGAATGGATGATGCCTAAAGCCTTGCAAAACGATGGCTGTTACGTCATTTCACTGGCGCAGCTCGTACGCTGGCTGGCGGCGCAAGCTGAAGAACTGGGTATTGAAATCTTCCCTGGTTTTTCGGCAACCGAAGTCCTTTATAACAATCAGGGCGCCGTTATCGGTGTGGCAACTGGTGATATGGGTATTGGTAAGGATGGCAAACCTACGGATGCTTACCAGCGGGGGATGGCGCTTTTAGCGCGCTATACCGTCTTTGCTGAAGGAACGCGTGGTCAGTTGGGGAAAGAAGTCATTGCACGCTTTAACTTGGATGCAGGCCGTGATCCGCAGGCATACTCCATTGGCCTGAAGGAAATCTGGAAAGTTCGTCCTGAAGTCCATCGTCCTGGGTTGGTGATGCATACGGCTGGCTGGCCTTTAGATCGTCATACGTATGGCGGCTCCTTTATATACCATATGGCAGATGGCAAGGTGGCTGTTGGCTTTACGGTGGGCTTAAATTACAGCAATCCTTGGCTTTCCCCTTTCCAAGAGTTCCAGCGTTATAAAACCCATCCGGCCATCCGCTCATTCTTGGAAGGCGGTGAGCGCCTGGCGTACGGGGCGCGTGCGATGACAGGTGGTGGCTTGCAGGCTTTGCCTGAGCTGGTTTTCCCAGGTGGCGTGCTGGTCGGGTGTGAGGCCGGCTTCTTAAATGGAGGTCGTATTAAGGGGATTCATTCTGCGATTAAGTCAGGGATGTTGGCAGCTGCAGCCATTGCTCCGGCAGTCCTCTCAGGCAGACGCCATGATGTTTTACGCGACTACCCAAAGGTATTCCAGAAATCGTGGCTCTACCGCGAATTGCATGCGGTACGAAACTTCAAACCCTGGATGGAGAAAAAGCTCAAATGGGCGACCTTGATGTTTGGGATGGATCAGGTCTTATTCCGTGGGAAAGCACCTTGGACACTGCACCGCCATGTGCCGGACTACATCTATTTGCAACCAGCCAACCAGTCCAAGGAAAAGTCTTACCCAAAACCAGACGGCAAACTCACGTTTGATGTGCCTTCTTCTGTCTATCTTTCTGGCACGAACCATGAAGAGGACCAGCCGGTACATCTTGTTTTAAAGGATGCGGACAAGCCGCTGTCGTTCAACCTTCCCAAGTTTGCTGGGCCTGAAGTACGTTACTGTCCGGCAGGTGTTTTTTCTTATGTACCCGATGGCAAGGGCGGTATGAAGTTTCAGATCAATGCGGCGAATTGTCTACATTGCAAGACATGCGATATCAAGGATCCTGGGCAGAACATCATTTGGACAGCCCCACAAGGGGGGGATGGTCCCAATTACCCCGATATGTGATTACCGATACCGGTTCTGGAACGGTAGGTCTGTTTTTGCTAACATGCCAAGGTCATCTGTTTAGGAGAATCTATGTCGCTCAAACTCGTTGAAACGGCTCCCTACGAAGGGCAAAAACCGGGGACCTCTGGTTTGAGGAAGCGCGTTTCTGTTTTTCAGCAACCCAACTATCTTGAAAACTTTGTCCAATCTGTTTTTGATACGGTCGAGGGTTTTACCGGTAAGACACTGGTCTTAGGTGGCGATGGCCGGTTTCATAATGATGTGGCTATCCAGACTATCTTAAAGATGGCTGCTGCCAATGGTGTCGGTAAAGTGATGGTTGGGTACAACGGTATCCTGTCTACCCCAGCTTGCAGCTGTGTCATTCGCAAGCACAAGACCTTTGGCGGGATTGTCTTGTCCGCAAGTCATAATCCCGGTGGCCCTCAAGGTGACTTCGGCATTAAATTCAATATCGCTAACGGGGGGCCAGCCCCAGAAAAAGTAACCGATGCCATCTATGCGAAAAGCCAGGCGTTGAAGTCCTATCGGATCATCGATGCAGCAGATGTCGATTTGTCTGCTTTGGGGACGACAAAGATAGGCGATATGGTCGTTGAAGTTTTTGATCCTGTGGCCGATTATGCCGACCAGATGGCATCCATCTTTGATTTTGATGCCATCAGGGCTCTTTTTGCCAAGGGGTTTACGCTGCGGTTTGATGCGATGCATGCGGTATGTGGTCCTTATGCCAAGCGCATCATTGAAGGTATGTTGGGTGCCCCTGAAGGGACGGTCATCCATGCGGAACCGTTGCCGGACTTTGGTGGTCACCATCCTGATCCCAATCCAGTGAACGCGAAGGATCTGCTGGATTTTATGGCAAGTCCTGATGCCACTGATATGGCGGCCGCTACCGATGGAGATGGTGACCGCAACATGATTGTTGGTAAGGGCTTTGCGGTATCGCCTTCTGACAGCTTGGCCATCTTAACGGCGAATGCTTTCTTGGTACCGGGTTATGCTGGCGGTGTTAAGGGGGTTGCCCGTTCGATGCCAACTTCTGCTGCGGTTGACCGCGTGGCAGATATCTTAGGTATTCCGCATTATGAAACGCCGACGGGTTGGAAGTTCTTTGGGAACCTATTGGACGATGGTCGCATTACCTTCTGCGGTGAAGAAAGTTATGGGACGAGTTCACTGCATATCCGTGAAAAAGATGGTATCTGGGCAATCCTTTTTTGGCTGAATCTGTTGGCTAAAACGGGAGATTCGGTGGGTGGCCTTGTTGAAAAACATTGGCAGCGGTTTGGACGGAATTACTATTCACGGCATGATTATGAAAGCGTCGACAGTGCACGTGCCAATGCTTTGATGGATCATTTACGGAGCCAATTGGATAGCTTGGCTGGCAGGTCTTTCGGTGCATTTATTGTTGAAAAAGCGGACGAGTTCACCTATCACGACCCAGTTGACGGTTCGGTCTCTGAACATCAGGGAATCCGGATTTTCTTTACGGATGGCTCACGTATTATCTTCCGCTTATCAGGAACCGGTACGGTTGGGGCAACATTGCGGGTTTATTTTGACCACTATGATGCCAAAAAGTTGGATCTTGCTCCTCAGGCCGCCTTGGCGGATTTGATTGCCATTGCAACGGAAGTTGCGAGACTCCCTGAGTTTACGGGCATGACAGAACCGACAGTGGTGACATAGGAGAAGAGACGATGACCTTAATCCCGAAACAAGCTGCAGCTGGATTTTGGGACAAAGTCTATGAAGGCAATGATTTTGCTTTTGGGCGCGAACCCAATGCCTGGTTTGCTAGCAAAGCCTCTTACCTCAAAAAGGGGCAGCGCATCCTGATGGTAGCTGATGGGGAAGGTAGGAACAGCATCTGGTGTGCACAGAAGGGGCTGGTAGTCGATGCGTTTGATTTATCGGCCAAAGGGATTGAGAAAGCCAGGCGCTTTGCCGTTGAAAGTGGCGTGACGGTCAATTTCACGGCTGCGGGCGTTGATGACTGGGATTGGGAACCGAATGCCTATGATGCGGTGACATTAATCCTTTGTCAGTTTGCCACTCCATCGATGCGCAAAAAACTTTTTGCGGACTGTATCAAGACGCTCAAAACAGGTGGGCTTTTCTTTGTGCTGGGCTATACGGTAAAGCAGCTCGAGTATGGTACAGGAGGCCCGTCTAATGCAGCGCAACTCTATACTGAGGCCATGTTAAGAGACCTTGTCCAGGGGATGGTTATTTTGGAACTGGAAAGTTTTGACATGGAAGTGTCTGCAGGACGTCACAGAGGGAAATCAGCGTTTGTTGGTTTGGTTTCGCGTAAGAAATAAGGTTAAGACGTTACGATGCGTGCATTTGCAGGTATACTCGCATGTTTTAGAGATTAATCAGAAGGTCTGATTTTTATGGCGTTAGTAAAGTGCAAGGTCTGCGGACAGGAAATTGACGAAGATGTCATGAAGTGTCCGGGCTGTGATTCGCTGGGTCCCAACCGGGGTAAACGGATCCGACGGAACATGTTCATCGCGCTTGGTGCGATTGTCGTTCTCTTTGGCTATGGTTGGTACTACAAGTCACAGGAAGTCGTCAAACCGGTCGAACAGGTGGAACGTGAACACTTGGAAGACAAGCGTTCCCAACGTGGCGTAGCTGCGTCATTGATGTTGCGCTCGCGCTTGGCACATCCAGAATCCATGAAAATTACCAAGGCACTGTCAAATGAAGATGGTACGAACCTGTGCTTTGAGTTTACCGAAATTGATGCATCCGGCAAGCAGCGCGCTAGCAAGGGCGTTGTCTACGATGGGGGTGAACCCAGTACGAAAGCGTCTGACTGGAAGCTTTTCTGTGAACATAAGTCGATGCGTCCGATCAAGCTCATTATCCGGACAGACGACGAATAGGCTTATTTAAAAAACCACACTTTCTCTGGCCCACAGGTAATCCTTCCCTGTGGGCTTTTTCAACGGCAATCGGCTTAATGATTATTGCATGGCGCCCACGCAGGTTGGATGCATACGCTCCATCATGGATTTCATACGCTGATCCAACGCTGCACCTAATTTGCTTTCAAGTACAGGCGTTTTTTCAATGAGCATACGGCCAGTCGGCGTTTGATAGAAGGCCGTCAGGTCTTTCAATTCTTCTTCGGTGAAGGATTCACGGTAGATACGGACGTACTCTGGCTTCAGGGATTCCCAGCCGAGGGTGTCATGGATCATTTTCCGGTAATCTTCAAGGCACTTTTTAGCGGCTTCCCGCTTTTCCGCAGGAACACCTTCACGTTCCGTCATTGGGATGACGGTCGATTTGAGGAACGCATCCGCATCGGCAACTGCGCTGTCAGCTGATTTCTGGGCTTGGGTCAGTTCCAACAGTTTTTCAATGGTTGCATCCTGTGGTGGGGATGCCCAAGCAGGAACCGTCATCATGGCGGCAAAAAGGATAGCAATCCAGCGTTTCATTTTGACTCCTTTATGTTAGGGACTGCCACGAGTGAGCAGTCGGTTGCATGGAAAAACTACAAGCTATTGTAGCGGATTTCTGTGCGTCTACGGTGCGCATCAATGATGCTATAATACGCTCCGTTCGGGGCGTAGCGCAGCCTGGTAGCGCACTTGCATGGGGTGCAAGGGGTCGGAAGTTCGAATCTTCTCGCCCCGACCAACATTTTGGAGGGAAGCTTTGGAGCTTCCTTTTTTGATAGTACTGATGTCTTTTATAGGGTTCGTTCAACCCATCCACTATGATTACCTGCATCATTTTCGGTTCGTTAGCGGCAATTGTCTTGATTGCCATGGTTTATATCAAGTTCTCAGAATCCGCTGTTAAGAAGGGGATTGAAAAGCACTTAAAAGATCCCTTACCCATTGACGGGCAGGATGTTGTACCTGAATGGTATGAACAGGACTGGACGGATGTGGACAACAACCTGCTTGCTTTCGACAAAGAGCATGGCATTTTCTTAGGCATTACCGCAGGGCGCAAAAAAGGCGACAAGGTGGATATCCGTGCTATCCCTGTGGATACAATGACGCGCTGTGAGGTCGTTATTGATGGCAGGACGGTTTTGGAAGCAAGGGCAGGCAAGATTACTGGTAGACACCCAGAAAATGCCTTGGATGCATTCCGTGCTAATAGCCAGAAAATCAAATCGATTGAGTTGCGTGTACGCTCAGTCTCGGGTGGGCAGACCGTACCTTGTTCGGCGGGTAAGTATGGTGTGAATTTGGCTGAGAAATACCATATCCTGTTATTGGAAGCCATGAAGGCCAGAGGTGAAAGCCCGGTTCCGATGGCCCGCAAGCTGAAAAAAGCCTGATACGACTGTCCTACTGTCCCGGGGAATGACCGATGTCGTCAACGCTAAAGACCGCTATCCTCATTGCCATCTTGTTGGCAGGCGCCATTTGGGTGGTGCATAAGACGGGACTTTTCAATAACCGCAGGGCGCAGGTCGAAAAAGTCCTTAACGAACCTGTTAAGGTAGCGGGGCAAGCCATCAAACCCAATTGGTCACAGAAAGTCAAAACAGGCATCAATCAGGACATGGTTGCGTTTGATGCCGACAACCATCTCGTCGCATGGGTTACATCTGAGGCGTCGGGTATCAGGCGGACGGTGTGGGTACTCGACAGTCTGGTGCAGGTCGCGTTGGTCGTGGATGGTGAGGCCATTGGCCGCGTGACGAAGGGGGCTGCCAGTGGCAACATTGCGCCCGTTGGCGATGAGGAAGCCGTCCGAAACATTCATCTTACCGTCCAAGCGGCTGACAGTTCTGTCGTTGCCATTCCTTTTGCGTTGACGGAACTTGATCTGGCTAAGCGCTGGTATCGGCGGCTGGCTAAGGCGCTAGGCACAGCGGATTAAGATGGTTTGAGTACTTGGTTGAGCACGTCGGCCAGGTTCATGCCTTTAGCACGTCCCAGTTGCTTTTCCGTCATTTCTTCGAAGCCTTTTAAGAGTTCCTTGGCATCAGGGTCTATTTTGGCAGCTTCTCGGGTTAAGACATAAGCATTTACCGTACTGACCTTAACGCCATTACCTTCAGTGAAGGCATTCGCTAACGAGAGCATGGCTAAGACATTGCCTTGTTCTGCTGACTTGGCAAACCAAATTGCGCCCAGTTCCGGGTTCTTTTCAGTGCCTTCACCGCCCATTAAGGCAAGGCCTAAGAAAAACTGTGCTTTGGCATGCCCCTGTTGTGCGGCTGTGTGCCACCAGCCGACCGCTTTTTTGCGGTCTTTGGCGATGCCTTTGCCATTATAGTAAGCAAGGCCTAAGTTGAACTGAGCCTGGGCGTTCCCTTGGATGGCAGCTTGTCGGTAGAGTTTGACTTCAGTGTCAACGGCATTGGCATTGGTGTTTTCCTGTCCATAGAGGAAAGCGAGGTTGAATTGGGCGGTAGCATCTGACTGCCTCGCTGCTTCGGCATACCAAAAGCCAGCTTTGCCTTCATCTTTTTCAACCCCTTCCCCAAAAAAGTAGGCGTTGCCCAGTTTCCGTTGGGCTTCGCGGTTGCCGTTTTCAGCTGCGCTTGTCCACCAGGTTAAAGCTTTGGGGGCATCTTTTTCAACGCCTTGCCCGTCGTGATAAGCATCCCCTAAAGCGTTTTGAGCCCCAGCATGGTTTTGCTGGGCTGCCCATGTGAGCCAATCAATCCCTTTGGTTTTGTTTTGGGGAATGCCGCGTCCTGCCATATACGCTAAGCCAATATGGTATCCGGCATCGATATTGCCTTTGGCGGCGGCTTTACCAAACCAGGAAAGAGCCTTGGTGTTGTCCACAGGTACGGTTTCACCATAGTAGTAGGCGGCGCCTAAATGGTGTTGCGCTTTATCATTGCCCTGTTCAGCAGCCTTTTCCCACCAGGAAAGTCCTTTTTTCGGGTTACGTTTGATGCCTTCCCCAAAAAAGAGTGCGTTACCCAGCCGGTATTGTGCAGGGGCGTAACCTGCTGTGGCAGACTTTTGCCACCATTGCAGGGCTTGTGATGGATTGGCTTTTGTTCCTTCGCCATAAAAGAGCGACTGACCTAAGTAATATTGGGCAGGCGGGTAGGACTGCCTGGCTGATTTTTCATACCAGTGAAGCGAAAGCTTCAGGTCTTTGCCAACACCATTGCCATCATGATAAGCCGAGCCTAATAAGAACTGGGCGATGGGGTGTCCTTTTTTTGCGGAAATCTGCCAGTTTTCCGTTGCTTTTGTCATATCCTGTGGTACGCCTTTTCCCTGCCAGTAGGCGTTGCCCAGTTGGTAAGCCGCGTCCTTATCTCCTTTGGCAACACGCGCTTGGAGGGTATCCAGGTTTTGGGCTTGTTCAATTGCTGGAGCTTTTTCGGGGGGGGTCGCTAGTATAGGTGTTGCGGTGAAGGCAAGTGTAGCGAGTAAAACGAGCAAAGGTTTTTTTAGCATGGCGTTTTCTGGGGGAGGGGTGTGTCCGTTATTGCAGGGGTACGTCAGGTGGGCGCTTGTCGCTTTGCGCTAAAGCTTTGGCTGCTAAGTCAAGCAGGTTCCTGCAGCGTGATTCGTCTTCTGTATGGGCGATACTGATTAAGTTTTCGGAGGAAGAATAGATGACAACTGCCTGGATATCCTCAGCGCTTTTTTTCGCAAGATCTGCTAGGACTCTGTCGAACATTTTTTTGATATCTACCGTGTTTGACAAAATAAAAGCCCTTTCGTTGTCGGGTGTTGGTGTTTTAAAAACGGAAAGCGTGACAAAAGCCACGCTTTCTGCTTGTCAAAGTCACTTCTTAAAGTGTCGCACCCTTGATGGAATCACGGGTATGGCTTCGAGTTTTTTCTTTAGCCTTAACCAGCTGACGGTCGACTTTGTCCATTAATGTGTCGATGGCTGCGTAGATATCCTGACCTGTACTTTCAGCATGCAGGGTTTTACCGGAGAGTTTCATATTGAGTTCTGCACGCTGGCGTTTTTCTTTATCGGATATATTGTCTACGGCAAGCAGAACCGTTATTTCAATGACGCCGTCAAAATTTCGTTTCATCCGATCCAGTTTGGATTCGACGTGGCTACGGATGGCTGGTGTGATTTCAAGATGGTGTCCGCTGATGGTCAGGTTCATAGAATTCTCCTTCAATTTAACCAACTGTCCCGTACGCAGGTGCGTCGGGTTTTTCTACAAGCTTTTGCGCAGTGTGGCGGGTGGTATTTTCAGGATATTACGGTATTTTGCAACCGTACGTCTTGCAATGACCAAGCCGTCCTGTTCAAGCATCTGCACAATCTTACTGTCTGAATAGGGTTTTTTCTTGTTTTCTGAGGCAATCAGACGCCGGATTTTTTCACGGATGGCAGTCCCTGACGCCTCACTCCCTCCTTCCATCATCAGATGGCTTCCAAAAAAATGCTTCAGCTCGAAGATACCCGATGGTGTCATCATGTATTTCTGGGCTGTCACACGCGAAACAGTACTCTCGTGTAGTCCTAGTGTATCAGCTATTTCGCGTAATACAAGGGGTCTCATGGCGGCAGCACCTGATGTAAAGAATTCCTGCTGCCTCTGGGTGATAGCTTCAGCCACTTTCAGGATGGTATCAAAGCGCTGGCTTAAGTTTTTGATGAACCACTTGGCTTCCTGGATGCGCGAGTTCAATGTCTCACGTTGGTTGGCTTCTTGGACAATGCGCTCGTAGTGTTGGTTGATACGGATTTTAGGGACGGCTTCAGGATTCAATGTGGCGTGATAGCGCCCGTCGTCCGTCTTGGTTGCTATGACTTCTGGGATGACTGAGTTTTGCGTATCGGCACCAAAGGCGTTACCGGGATGCGGGTTACACTTGAGAATGACGGCTCGTGCATCGGCTAGGTCTTCATCGTCGCAGCCGATAGCCTTTTTCAGCTTTGCATCGTCGTGTTGGGCGAAGGCTTTCAGATGGTTGTTGATGATTTCAAGCGCATAGCGGCGGATGATAAATGGCACACCAGGCATCATCTTGACCTGTAGTGCCAAGCATTCGGTGCAGTTCCGAGCACCCACACCCGTTGGTTCAAAGCTCTGTAAACATGCCAGGGCCATTTCCAGTTCAGCTATAGTGACGTGAAGTTCGTCGGGTAGCCAAGAGAGGATGTCTTCTAAGGACTCCAGTAGATAGCCGTTCGCATCCGTTGCATCAATTAAGACTTCAACCAGAATACGTTTCCGCGGATCGTGTACATTCAAGCGCAGCTGCTCTTCCAGGTGATCTTTTAGGGTTTCCGGAGGGGCTTTCAGTTGCAACTGGTAGCGTTCATCGTCTTGCTGGCGGTCGGGAAGCGTGATGCCATCCCACCGCTGGCACTCGTTTGCAATAAAGTCGGCTTGTTCAAGCGATGCTGCTGGTGAGTCTGGGTTGGGAAGCGCCTCTGCCTGTGAAGGACTTCCGTTAAGGGCGTTTTCAGGGGCAACGGTTTTTTGTTTGATAAGGCTACCGTCGCCCTGGAAACGGGTGGTGTTCATCAAGGAATCGTCCAAGCGCTCTAAAAGCGGGTTTTCGTTCAGAAGTCGTTCGATTTCCTCATTGAGTTCGGTGCTTGAGAGTTGCAGGAGTTTAATCGACTGCTGCAGCTTGGGCGTGAGCGTAAAATGCTGGATGGAGCGTGGCTGCAGTGTCTGTTTCATGGGAGAAGGATTACATCTTGAATTTGTCGCCCAAGTATACGCGTCGGACGGTCTCATCCGAAATGATGTCTTCTGGACGGCCGCTTGCCAAGATTTTTCCTTCGTTGACGATATAAGCACGGTCACAGATGCCCAAGGTTTCACGGACATTGTGGTCGGTAATGAGCACCCCGATGCCGCGGTCTTTCAGGAAGCGGACAATACGCTGGATTTCAATCACCGCAATCGGGTCAATGCCGGCAAACGGTTCATCAAGCAGGATGAAGCGTGGGTTGGTTGCGAGGGCCCTTGCGATTTCTACGCGGCGCCTTTCACCGCCTGAGAGCGAAAGGGCTGGGTTTTCACGCAGAAAGGCAATCTGGAGGTCGTCTAGGAGTCCGTCCAAGCGTTGCGCGATTTCGTCTTTGCTTAATGCTTTGCCATCTTCACCCCGTTGCAGTTCCAAGACGGCTTTGATGTTTTCTTCAACGGTGAGTTTGCGAAAGACAGAGGCCTCCTGGGGGAGGTACGAAAGCCCCATCAAAGCGCGCTTGTGGATGGGTAGCCGGGTCAGATCCTGGCCGTCGAGTTCGATTGAGCCTTTCTCAGCGGGAATCAAGCCCACGATCATATAGAACGAGGTGGTTTTGCCGGCGCCGTTTGGTCCCAAAAGCCCGACCACTTCGCCGCTTGAGACATCGAGCGATACGTCGGAGACAACGGTGCGCCTGCCGTAGGTTTTCTGCAATCCCTGGACAGTCAGTTTACTGATGGTCATTTTTTTGCCCCCGCATTGTTAGTTGTCTTTTTGGGTTGGATGATGGCCGTCACGCGCCCAGCCCCTGCACGGGAAAAGCCTTCATTCGTATTGTATGCACTGTAAAACTCGGTTTTTGTGTCGTAAGATAAGTATTCACCTTGGATGTCTTCAATGACTTTGCTACCTTCCAATTTTTTTCCACGGGCTTCGGTGAAGAACTGGGCGACTTCGTCCTTGTCATTGTATTCAATACGCTTGCCGTAACCTTCCATCCAATGGTTGGGGCCACTGTCCAACTTCTGGCGGATAGAGGCTAGTTGTCCTGGTGCTGCGTAAAGTGTCGTATAGCGGTAACCTTCAGGGTCAACAACCATTTTGGCTTGGCCTGCTTTAGCGAGGATGGATCCCTTTTTGATGACGACATTACCCGTGAAGACAGTCACTTGGTTGACGTCATCGGAGTTCATCTGATCCGCTTCAATGTGCGTTGGCTTTTTCTTGTCGGCTTTTTCTGCGTGTGCGCCAAATGGCAGTGTTGCCAGTGCGCAGAAAAGGGCGGTTAAGGTGAGGTATTTTTTCATTTTCATAATTGAACGCTCACGCGACCAGATGGATTGCTATTGTCTGCTTTGGGAGCGGTATCATCCGGTTTCGCTTCTGTTTCTTTTTTCGGTGGTTCTGCTTTGTCACCGTTTGGGTAGATTGTGACTTGAACACGGTTGTGCATTTCCAACTCAGATGTTGCATTGTTGGACTTCATCCCAACACCTTTGAGGACATTCTTGCCGCGTTTGATGGTGACTTCTTTATCTGTTTCTGCAATTTCTTCGTCAGGATAGTAGAGCAGGTATTCGGTTGTTAACACTCGGCCTGCTTTTCCGCCGGTACCTTCTTCTTCCACACGGACTTTGTCCGTTAAGGTAATCTTGGTATTGAAGTCTTCGGCATAGGCTTCCTCAGCCATGACAGTTTGCAACTGGCCGCTGCTGTTTTGCATATGCAGGATAGGTTTTTCAATCCGGTATGCGTCTTCGACCGGGTAGTGGGTCAGTTTCTTGCCGATGGCTTCATACCGGGGGGTTCCATCAGGTAAAAACCGATAGTATTTGAAGTTTTCAATAATGTAGTCTGGGTCAGTGCGCTGGACTTCAGGCTTGTCCTTAATGGCGGTCTTCTTGAGTACCATGTTGACCCACATACTACCCAAGACCAATAAGATGGCGATAATCAGGACGATGATGGCCTGTTTGCGGAATGCGGCTGGGTTCATTTCAGGTAAGACTCCAGTATCGGGGTGTAGCCACCCGTTGCTTTAAGGATGATGTCGCAGACTTCACGTACTGCGCCATCACCACCGTTGTTCTTGGTGATGATGTCTACCCGGTCAATGACTTCCGGATGGGCATTGTTGACAGCAAAAGAGACGCCAACCCGTATGATGGCAGGCAGGTCAATCACATCGTCACCGATGTAGGCACATTCTTCAGCGGTCAGCCCTGTTTTTTCCAATAGGATGGCAAGTGCATCTTCTTTGCGGCTTGCGCCTTGGATGATATGGGCAATCTCAATGTCTTTCGCGCGGCGGTTGGTCACTGGGGTATTACGCGCACTGATGATTGCTGTACCGATACCAGCACGCTTTAATAGGCGGATTCCTAAGCCGTCGCGTACATGGAAACTCTTAAAGCATTCGCCGTCGTCGTTATAGTGCATCTTCCCATCGGTTAAGACCCCATCAACGTCAAAGATGACCATCTTGATGTTGGCAAGCTTTTCGCTTAATTGCTGTCTTTTCATCAGATTACCTTTGCGACGGTGAGGTCATGGATGTGGAGTGCACCGGTTAAGCGGCCTTCTGTGTCGGTGACCAGGACTTGGTTGATGCGGTACTCTTCCATGATGGAGACCGCTTCAACAGCCATACGTTCTGGTGCAATCGTCCTTGGGTTCTTAGTCATCACTTCATCAATGATGAGGCTCTTCAAATCCCACTGTTTTTCAATCAGGCGGCGCAGATCCCCATCGGTGAAGACGCCAACTGCCTTGCCATCGGCATCGACGACTGCCGTCATGGCCATGCCTTTCTTCGTAATTTCAAAGAGGGCATCAAAGAGTTTCGTGCCGGTCTTAACGACTGGGACATCATCGCCTTTGCGCATGACATCCGAGACGTGAGTTAGTAACCGCCGTCCTAAAGCACCACCTGGGTGTGAACGTGCAAAATCTTCTTCATGGAAGCCTTTGGCATCTAAGGTGGCAACGGCGAGCGCGTCACCCAAGGCAATCGTTACTGTTGTGCTGGCTGTTGGCGCTAGGTTGAGTGGGCAAGCTTCCCGTGCGACATGCAGGTTCAGGTGGATGTCGGCAACTTTAGCCATGCTAGAAGCGGGGTTGCCTGTCATAGCGATAAAGCGTGTGCCCATGCGCTTGATGATCGGAGCAATTGCCAGAATCTCTGCCGCTTCGCCGGAATAAGAAATGCCAATGAAGACATCATCCTTGGTAATCATGCCTAAGTCGCCATGCATTGCTTCGGCAGGGTGCACAAACATTGCAGGCGTACCGGTTGAGGCCATTGTGGCTGCGATCTTCCGGGCAATATGACCGGATTTGCCAATACCAGAGACGACAACACGGCCTTTGCACGCGAGCAAAAGGGAAACGGATGCAGTAAAACCTTCTGCATCTTCCTCCTGTAAGCGTTTGCGCAAAGCTTCCAGTTCCTGGGCTTCAATGCGCAGGGTGTCGTCTGCAAGTTTTAATACCCGCTCTTGGTTTAATGGCATGGCCTTCCTTTTTAAATCTAATCTTGAAGTATAAACCGAAAAGGTTGCCAAAAGTCATTTGGCACAGTTCTTGCTTATTTATTTTAAGAAAAACAATCAGAAACCGTCTTTTTTTGGGGATTTTATCGTGTGGATAGGCGATAATAGAGTGTTTTCTTTTTTATCCGCCTAGAATATCCCGCATAATTATGTACATGCAGTCATCCCTTGAATTCGTCTTGATGATGTTGGGGACTGCTGTCATTGGTGTTTTACTCTTCCGTAAATTCCGTCTCCCATCCATTTTGGGGTATTTGGCCGTTGGTGTTGTCATTGGTCCTTATGCGACAGGTCTTGTTAGTGACGCAGCACCACTCCAGGGCTTGGCCGAGTTTGGGGTCGTGTTCCTGATGTTTACCGTCGGGCTTGAGTTTTCCTTTAAGCGCTTGATGGCGATGAGAAACATCGTTTTTGGCTTAGGTTTTGCACAAGTTACTGCTTCGGTTGTTGTCGCCATCCACATTTCAGCCTTGATCGTTTTTATCATTCCAGAGTTGGGTATGTCTTGGCAGGCTGCTTTTGCTTTAGGGGGGGCATGGGCATTGTCTTCTACAGCTATCGTGACGAAGATGCTGGCAGACCGTATGGAACTGGAGACGGAATACGGCAGGCGTGTTTTAGGGATATTGCTGTTCCAGGATATTGCGATTGTCATTCTGTTGATGGTTGTACCCGCGCTTGGGTCAGATCCAGGAAGTCTCTGGATTGATATTGGGCTGACTTTGGCAAAAGTGGTCTTTGCGTTGGGCATCCTGCTCTTGATTGGTGAACAGGTGATGAATCGCTGGATGGGGATAGTGGCCAGAACCGGTTCCCAGGAACTCTTCATGTTGAACCTCTTGTTGTTGACGCTTGGGGCTGCATGGCTTACCGATACCATTGGACTTTCCTTGGAATTGGGGGCTTTCTTGGCAGGAATGTTGGTCGCAGAGACGCGTTATCGCCATGAGGTGGAGACGAACATCAAGTCTTTCCGTGATGTGCTTTTGGGGCTTTATTTCATCACGATTGGTATGATGCTAAACCTTTGGCTCGTGAGGGATCGTTGGTGGGTAATCCTCATCATGGTGGTGTGTGCCTTTATTTTCCAGTTTGGCGTCACGGCGATTGTGACGCGTTTTTTTGGTGCATCTAAGGGGGTTAGTCTTAAGGTTGCTTTGGTTCTTTCGCAGGCCAGTGAATTCAGTTTTGTGTTAGTCAACCAAGTGGGCAGCTACAACATGATTGAGCCTTGGCTTTATCAGGCGACCATGGCGTCTATGGTGGTGTCAATGTTGATGGCGCCATTCATCATCATGAACGCCGACCGGATTGTTTCGCGCTTTGCCGTAGACGAATGGATGAAACGCTCGGTTGAACTGACGAAAATTGCCAGCCAAACGATGACGATGCAAAAGCACGCCATTATCTGTGGTTTTGGCAAGACAGGACAGGCGGTAGCCAGACTTTTGGCCGAAGAAGGTATTCCTTATAGGGCGCTGGACTTGGATCCTGAGCGTGTTAAACGGGCTGAAATTGCCGGTGAAAAGGTTTCTTATGCCGATAGTACACGGCGCGAAGCTTTGGTAGCGGCAGGTATTGACCGGGCGTCCAGCATCATCATTACATTAGAACGCCATGATATGGCGATGCGGGTACTGCATTATGCGAAAACAGTGGCTCCTGATGTGCCTGTCATTGTGCGTTGCAGTGATGAAAATGATTTTGAAGCGTTCAGGAAAGCGGGGGCTGATGAGGTGGTTCCTGAAGTTCTGGAATGTTCGTTGGTGTTGGCGTCTAATGCCATGGTGGCAGCAGGTGTCTCGATGAAGCAGGTACTTCGGCGTGTGCGGGCATCCCGTATGTCACGTTACGCGAATTTGCGCGAATATTTCCATGGGGATGACGAAGCCGCATTGTTGGAGAGTGCTTCGCGTTATCTCCATGCTGTTCGTGTGCCTGATAATTCGCCTGTCATCGGTCAGTTAAGCCAGGAATTTCCATTTTTGGAGCCCAATGTGGATGTCGTTTCGGTTGTCAGGGGGGGCAACAAGATTGCACCAGATGTTGCTGGCAAAATTGTTGCTGGTGATGTTCTGGTTTTGCGTGGAGACCATACGGGGATGGTCGGTGTCGAAAGGCGCATTTTTGGTTTGGACAAGCCGGTTGACACGGTTGTTTAAGTAGCGGCTTCTTTCTTCTTGCTTGTCTGGCGCTTTGTCGGTGTGTTGAGGATAGCCGTTGTACGTGGGCGTAGCATAGTCCCTAAGTATTTGCCTGTAATGCTCGCAGGGTTTTGCGCAACCGATTCAGGCGTGCCGGTTGCAATAATCTGTCCACCTCCTGCGCCACCTTCAGGGCCCAAGTCGATGATCCAGTCGGCTGTCTTGATGACATCTAAGTTGTGTTCAATGACAACAACAGTGTTGCCTTGGTCGCGCAGCCGGTGGATGACTTTAAGGAGCATGTCGATATCTTGGAAATGCAACCCTGTTGTCGGTTCATCCAGGATATATAGGGTGCGTCCGGTATCGCGTTTTGACAGTTCTAAGGAGAGCTTCACGCGTTGGGCCTCACCGCCTGAAAGCGTTGTGGCGCTTTGGCCGAGTTGGATATAACCTAGGCCGACATCCAAGAGCGTTTTGAGCCGTCTTGCAATGGATGGGATGGCGTTGAAGAAGGCATATGCTTCTTCGACTGTCATGGCTAGGACTTGTGCAATGTTTTTATCTCGGTAGGTGACTTCCAGTGTTTCGCGGTTGTAGCGTTGGCCGTGGCAGACGTCGCACGGAACATACATATCGGGCAGGAAGTGCATCGCGACTTTCAAGACGCCATCACCTTGGCAGGATTCGCAACGTCCACCTCTGACGTTGAAAGAAAAGCGGCCAGCTGTGTATCCCCTTTCGCGGGATTGCGGGATATCCGCAAAGAGTTCACGGATGGGTGTAAAAAGCCCTGTGTAAGTCGCCGGGTTGGAGCGCGGAGTCCGACCGATAGGAGCCTGATCGACGGCAATAATTTTATCGAAGTTGTTCAAGCCCTCAATGGAATCATAGGGGGCAGGTTCTGTGTGCGAGCCGTATAAGGCGCGTGACACGGCGGCATACAGGGTGTCGTTGACAAGCGTTGATTTACCGGAACCTGAAACGCCTGTGACACAGGTTAAAAGGCCGACAGGTAAAACCATTGAGACATGCTTTAAGTTGTTGCCGCAGGCGCCATTGATGATTAATGTGCGTTCGGGATTGGGCGGCACGCGTTTTTCTGGGACTGCGATGAACTTGGTACCATTCAAGTACTGGGCAGTCAGGGATCCTTCAGATTTTAGGATGGTTTCAGGTGAACCTGATGTGACGACGGTACCGCCATGTTCCCCGGCGCCAGGCCCCATATCAACGATAAAGTCAGCTGAACGGATGGCTTCTTCGTCGTGTTCAACGACAATGACGGTATTGCTGATATCCCGTAAATGCTTGAGTGTCTCAATGAGTCGGCCGTTGTCACGCTGGTGCAGACCAATGGAAGGTTCGTCCAATACATACATTACACCAGTCAAGCCGCTGCCAATCTGCGAAGCCAAGCGGATGCGTTGAGATTCCCCTCCGGATAAGGTTTCAGCGCTACGTTCAAGTGACAGGTAGTCGAGCCCCACATTGTTCAGGAACCTGAGTCGTGAAGTGACTTCATTTAGTATCCTGGCGGCAATGGTTTTGCGTGCGCCTGTGAGGGATAAAGTCTCAAAATACGTTAAGGCTTCTCCAAGCGGCATGCGGGTGATGCTGTGGATGGTTTGTTTTTGTTCCCCTTCTCCGATGCATACAGACAGGGCTTCCCTACGGAGCCGCGCACCTTGGCAGGTAGGGCAGGGTTTTTCGCCAATCAGTTTTGACAGTTCGTCCCGGACTGCCATAGAGTCTGATTCCCGAAAACGTCGTTCAGCGCTTGCCAAGATACCTTCAAATGGATGCTCCCGAACCCAAGGCTGGCCTTGGCGCGTGATAGTTACAAATGGGATTTTTTCGTTACCAGAACCGTACAGCAGAATGTCTTGGATGCGTTTGGGCAGGTCACCAAAAGGTGTCGTAAGCTCAAACTCATAATGTATGGCAATCGACCGGAGCATCTGGTAGAGCAATGGATTACGTTTATCCCAACCTTTTAGTGCACCTGAGCCTACAGGAAGGCGGGGATCAGTCACCACGCGTTTGGGATCAAAAAACTCAATGTGGCCGATGCCATCGCATTCAGGACAGGCGCCCATAGGGTTGTTGAATGAAAAAAGCCGTGGTTCCAGTTCGGACAGGGACCAGCCGCATTCGGGACAGGCAAACTTGTTGGAGAAAACCTGTTCTTCGCCATTTTCCATATTGTGGATGATGGCTTTGCCGTCTGCGATGTTTAGGGCTGTTTCAAAACTCTCGGCAAGACGTTGCCTGATGTCATCATGGATGCGGACTCGGTCGATAACGACATCAATCGAGTGTTTTTCGTTCTTTTTAAGGGTAGGGAGGTCGTCAGCTGTATGGATGGCGGCTGGTTTTGTGCCACTTTGAACCCTGAAGCGGATAAAGCCTTGTGATTGCAATTGTGCAAAAAGGTCACTGTGTTCCCCTTTTCGGGATGCGATGACTGGCGCCATGATCATCAGCCGTGTGCTTTCTGGTAATGCGAGTGCTGTATCGACCATTTGCGAGACGGATTGGGCGGCCAAGGCATGTTGGGGGTGGTTGGGGCAGTAAGGTGTCCCAACGCGGGCAAAGAGCAGCCTTAAGTAGTCGTAGATTTCAGTGACTGTGCCGATAGTCGAACGGGGATTGTGTGAGGTGGATTTCTGATCGATGGCAATAGCTGGTGAAAGGCCTTCAATCAAGTCGACATCCGGTTTTTCCATCAACTGCAGGAACTGACGGGCATAGGCGGAGAGGGATTCCACGTAGCGCCTTTGTCCTTCGGCATAAAGCGTATCGAATGCAAGCGATGATTTGCCGGAACCGGAGAGGCCGGTAATGACAATCAGCTTGTTCCTGGGCAGGTCGATGTTGATGTTTTTCAGGTTGTGCGTACGCGCACCGCGGATGACAATCTTTCCCGTTGATTCTGGCATGGCTAATTCCGTCGTGTCTGCACCTGCCTACATTGCAGGTACCGTATATTCTAATGATAACGTATTCTGGCTTTGGCTTGCCTTGGTGTGGTTGGTTGTACAGGGTGAATTGGGGAGCGCTCATTTCCTTCCGCTCGTTTTGATTCTGCTTGTTTTTTGCGGGCAAGAAAGAACATTCTCCACGTCTCAGTCTTGTCGCTGGGTTCGTCGAGAGCGCTCTTTGAAGTCTGTCTTAACGTTATTCCAGGATACTGTACCTGCGGTTACGACTATTTCCTTGAGAGGAAAGTCTTTCTTTTTCTATCAGCTCTTTTAGGTTGGAATGAGTTTATCCAGCGGACTGGAAAGTAACGGGCTTCTTGGTAGTCAAGAAAGTAATTCGGGAAATGCCGGATGATGCTGGGCTCTTTCCCAAACATTAGCAGGTCAGCGATTGTAGGACGAACCATATTGTCTTTGTTAAGACGTCCAGCTGTGTTAAAGTGTTCCAGAGAGTCTTCTTTGGGAAGACTTTGCCCAAGGATGATTGCGCTTGGTTATGGAAAAGCAGTTTCTGTAACCTTGTATGGTTCAGTCATCTAAGTCTGCAAGTGTGAATCTTTCGAGAATTTGTGTGTCCGGTGTTTCTGTTGGCTCAAATCGTAGCATTGTCTTGATTCCAAACAGTGAGAAGAACAAGTCGTTGAGTGCGCTATCTTAACATTTCAGAATTTGGATTCTGCGTGTCAGTACTCAAAACTCGATATAAAATAGCCATATTCTATTTATCCATGCATTTACTAGAGGGCTTCCATGGCATCTGTCAATAAAGTGATTCTTGTCGGTAACCTGGGCAGAGACCCAGAAAGCCGTTATTTACCAAGCGGCGAACAGGTAGCGTCCATTTCGGTTGCAACGACCGACGTTCGTAAAGACCGTCAGACCGGGGAACGTGTTGAGAGTACCGAATGGCATCGTGTCGCGTTCTTCGGTAAGTTGGCTGAAATTGCCAGCCAATATTTGCGCAAGGGCTCCCAAGTCTATATCGAAGGACGCTTGAGAACGCGCAAGTACACCGGCAAGGATGGTATTGAACGCTATACAACAGATATTCTGGCGGATCAGATGCAGATGTTAGGTGCGCGCCAAGGTGGTGCAAATACGACCGCCAGCTATGAAGGTGGGGCTCCAGCACCTCAGCAGCGACCAGCAGCCCAGAATTTTGAACGGCCTCCACAATCTCAAGGCGCGGGATCTCCTCCAAATATCGCCGTTGATGACGATATCCCATTCTGAGTTTGTTTTTGTTTTTCGTTAGGCCTGTCTTTTGCTGATGGGTCTTGGTAATCTTTTCCTGTTATTGGGGAAGGGATGCATTTCTTTGTGCGCTTGGGCTAGTGGGTGTTTTCCTGAATGCGGCGGATGATGCGGTAGCCGGCTAGCCAGATTGCTAGGGCTGTAATGCCTGCTGCAATCAAGGCTGCGCTAAAGCTTCCTGTATATTCCCGTACTGTTCCGAGGATGATGGTCAATAAGACATTTGCGATGTTTGCGATCATGTTCATGAAGCCTGCTGCTGTGGCGAGGTACATCGGTTGCATGATGTTTCCCGTCATACTGAAAATCGATCCGTAGTTGCAGCCGCCAAGGATAGCCAGACCAAATCCTACTGCGAGTCCGATATAGACATTGCCAGTCAAACCGAGCGCAATGTAGAGGATTCCGATTAAGAGGACGGAGATGCTGATGACGGCATTTTTAGAGAACCATTTGAGCAGTGTGCTTCCGCTTGCGCGGCTAAAGGTGCCCACCAGTAGGACTGCGCCTGTCGCCAAGCTCCAGGCAGAAGCCGTTGTGTATTCATGCATGTCAGCGAGGATTGATGGTAACCACTGACCGAGGTTGTTCAGCGTTCCATAAGAAAACCCATGGAAGATACCTAATGTCCAGATGGGGCTGGATGTTGAGACGGTTTTAATCGCATGGAAAAGTTGTGAAGCGCCGCCCCCACCTGAAGCACCAGATGCCCTGACTTTTTTCGGGAGGAGCCTTGATAAGGCGATGGTTACCAATGCGAAAGCTGCAGGAATCAGGTAAGCAAATCGCCACGCAGCTTCACCAAAGTGCGGTAATGTTACGAAGGGCAACATCGTGCCTAAGCAGAAAGCAGCTCCTTGGATGCCTTGTGCTTGAGCAACCAAGTGAGGGGGGGCTTGCATACCGATCATCTTCACTCCGATGAGAAAGAGCGAGCCAGAACTTAAGCCTGCAATAAACCGTAAGCCCGTTGCGAGCGTGATGTTACTCGGGGCGATAAAGGGGAGGATGTTGGCGGTGAAGGCAAGGAGGATAGCTATTAAGAAACCTTTATAGGCACCGATACGGTCTAAAAGAAGCCCAGCCGGTAATTGGACAAAACTGTGTGCCCAAAGGAGGCCACTTAAAAAGAGGGATAGGCCTGCGTAGCCCACACCAAAAAGTGGCATGAACTGGGTGCTTAACGGGGCGGCGCTCATGAAGAGGTATCCCGCACACAGGCAGATTAAGGCTGGGAACCAGACAATGGCAAACATGGTTTATTCAGGCGATGATAGTCTTTTCTTGTGAAACCTGTGGTTTTTCTTTCTGGTATGGAAAATATCCCCGTCTGTTTGGTAGGATAATATTGTTTGTGAAAAGTCCTGCTGAAGTATACACAGCCGCTATTTATGTTGGAAATACCGAATCTGTTCAACAGTTATATATTCTTTATATGATTCAGGCAGATGGTTTACGTTTGGGGAGACTCTGATGTTTGGTGCGATTGATTTGGGGTCCAATAGCTTCCGTGCACATATTGGTAATGTGGTGGACGGTACCATCAATGTCTTCAGGAGTACGCGTGAATCCAATCGGATGGCAGCAGGGTTGGATGACAATAACTTCTTGACACCCGAAGCCATTGAGCGTGGGTTGGCATCCATCAGCCGAATCAAGTCTTTTTTGGATGCGTATCCGTTAAGCGAAGTACGTGCTGTTGCAACGAATACCTTCCGCGTGGCAAAAAATGCCAGTGAGTTCCTCATAGAAGCTGAAAAGCGCTTAGGTCACCCGATCGATGTGATTTCAGGCGAAGAAGAAGGGCGTCTGATTTATCTGGGGGTGGCCAATGTCCTGAAGATTGCAGATGAAAAGCGCCTTGTCATTGACATTGGCGGCGGTTCGACGGAAGTGATTGTCGGATTAGGACACGATATTAAGCGTGTGGAATCCTTTCCCATCGGTACCGTTCCCCAGAGCCTGGGGTTCTTTAAGGATGGTGTGATTGATGCCCCGTCTTTTGAACGGGCAATCCTCTTTGCTAAAAGCCGTTTTGAAGATGCCGCAGAGTATTACCGCCAAGCGGGGTGGACGACGGTTTATGGCTCATCGGGCACCATCCGGGCCACGGGGGAAATGCTGGCGGCCAACGACATCGGCGATGGCCTTTTTACCTTGGAGAACCTGTTAAAACTCAAAGACAGGATGATTGAAGTCGGGCGGCTAGAGCATCTGCGGCTTGAAGGCATCAAGTCTGAACGTGTGACATCCATCTTGGGGGGGCTGACGATTCTCATTGTGTTGATGGAGTTGTTCCAGATTGATCGGATGTTTCCGATTGAGGCAGGACTTCGCGTTGGGGTCATTTGGGACACATACTTGAAATCAAACCAGACAGACCGGCGCGAGCGCACCGTAGACCAGATGGTCAGTCATTATTTTGTGGACAGGGTAAGGGCTCAGCGTGTTTCTGAGTATGCGTTGTCAATCTATAGCTTGATGGCTGATTCCTCCGACGAGTTGCGCAAACTTTTGTATTGGAGTGCGTTACTCCACGAAATCGGTATCTTCATTTCTCCGACTCGCTACCACCGTCATGGTGCCTACATTCTTCAGTATGCGGATATGGCTGGGTTCATGACCCGTGAACAGTACCTGATGAGCCGACTTGTTTTGGGACAGATGGGTAACCTAAACAAGGTTTCGGATATCTTGGATGATGCCGATGCATTGAAAGCGCTTTTTGCCTTGCGCTTGGCCGTGATGTTCCATCATGCAAAGGTCGACTTTAAGCCACAGTCGCTTTCTGTATCATTCGATGCAGGAATCAGCCTGTCATTACCTGGGGTATGGCTTTCTCAATACGAAACAATACCGTTTTGGCTCGATCGGGAAAAAGAATTCTGGCAACGTGTTGATAGGAAATTGGATGTCAGGCTGGCGTGAAGTGCCGTGCTGAAGGGATATTGCTGATATAGTTTTTAGCAGTGGGATGAGCCAGATTGGCTTCAAGACTTGGTGGTTGGCCGGTAAAGTGATGAGAATGAGATGTTTAACAATGTGATGGTTCATGAAATACCTTACCTGTTTGTAGCGATAAAGCTCATTTGTGCGGTCTGTGCAGGGGGCATTATTGGTTTGGAACGTGCTTTCCATGGCAGGCCCACGGGCTTTAGGACACACAGTATTGTCTGTCTGGCCGGTGCCGCACTGGTGCAGGTGATTGTTTATCTTCCGGTTTGGATGGGGGGGGCGCCAACGGATGTTGTTAGGACAGATGCCACCCGTGTCATGCAAGGGGTGATGACGGGTATTGGTTTCCTGGGAGCTGGGGTTATTTTCCGCGAAGGATTGACTATCCGGGGATTGACGACGGCTGCTTCCATTTGGATTACTGCAACCATTGGCCTGCTCTTTGGGATTGGCTTTTTCTATGTTGGTGTGTTGACTACGGTGATTGCTATTATTGTGTTGACGGTTTTCCGCCGCATTGAAGGGTTGATTCATACACAGACTTATGCCCATTGCATGGTGTCGTTTGCAAGGGACAGTGCTGTCAGTGTGGAAGATTTCTTAGCCGTGCTAGCCCAGCATGAGTTGGTTGTTGTGGGCAACGTCAACCATCAAGTTACCCCAGACGGAAAAGATTGCGAACTCAATATGACTATCCGTTCGCGCAAGCTCGATGCCTTTGCAAATGTGTCTGGTGCACTAAGGCATATGCCGGAATACAAGACGTTTAATATCGAGTACATCCGCGATTAGGGACAGCGATGTTTGAGATGCTCTTTGAGATGACGGGCGATGTTTCTGGGGCAACAGAAACACCCTATGTCCTTGTTACATTAAAACTTCTATGTGCGTTGATAGCCGGCAGCCTGGTTGGGTTGGAGCGCGCCGCTTACGGGCGGCCTGCTGGTATCAGGACGTATTGCCTCATTTGCCTGTCTTCTGCCGCATTAATCCAGGCATTGGTTCATATGGTCATCTGGATGCCGCACGTGACACCGCAGATGTACCGAGCAGATGCCATCCGGCTGATGCAAGCCGTGTCTGAAGGGATGGCATTTTTGTGTGTGGGGATTATTTTTCGGCAGGGTTTGACATTCCGCGGGTTGACTTCGGCGGCTGCCATTTGGCTTACGGCCTTTATCGGAATCTTGTTTGGCATTGGCTTTTTTGCGATTGGCTGGATTACGTTTGGTGGGCTCATCATACTCTTATGCGTTTTCCGCAGGATAGAAAGCCGGTTGAATGCAAGACGCTATGCGCGTTGCCATGTCGTGATTGTGGGCAATAGCGGCATCACTTGGGAAAAGTTTTTACAGATTCTGGCTGAACATCAGTTGGAAATCTCTAGCCGGATCAACCGCGTTGCCATCAAAGGCGGTGAGGGTTATGAACTGGATCTAAATCTCCGGTCACGTTCGAACCAAGCGTTTGCCAGGTTTGCTGAGACATTACGGCGTGAAGCGCTTTTTAAGCGTTATGATCTTCAGTTTACTCGAAGTTAGAATAAAAAAGCCATCTCCATTTTCAGGGGATGGCTCAATGGATGCCCTCAGGGATTTAAGAGCTTGAGACGTCTGATGGCGGCATGATTTCGACATCCTTGTTAACGACTGGCACCTGTTCTTCAACCATTGCCGGCATCACATTTTCCTTCGCTTGGACGGCTTTGGCACTTGTCTTTTTAGCTGGTGCCTTGGCCTTATCAGGTGACTTACGTGCTTTGTCGGCCTGACCTTTACTGGAGGAGGCATTCTTGCTCTTGGTAGGCGGTGCTGGCAACGGCTCTGCATTGGCATCGTAGACAGAAGCCAGATACTGCTGGGCGCCGAAACGGACTTGTTTACGGCGTGTCTTGCGGCGTTTGTACTGACCGTTGGTCTGCAGTACCCACGAATTCGTGTTGTCCTTGATGTAGTAGCGCAGGCCTTCCTCAATGACACGACGCTTCAATACGGGATCCAGTACTGGGAAGGCGACTTCAATGCGCCTAAACAGGTTCCTGCCCATCCAGTCGGCACTGGACAGGTAGAGGTTCTGTTTTAAGTCATTCCTGAAGTAATAGATCCGTTCATGTTCCAAGAACCGTCCAATGATGGAATGCACGCGGATGTTTTCAGAAAGCCCTGGGACTCCTGGGCGCAACGAACATGCGCCACGGACAATCAGGTCGACCTTGACGCCTGCGGAAGAGGCGACATAAAGGGCTCGGATGGTGGATTCTTCAATCAGCGAGTTCATCTTGGCGATGATGTGTGCTGGCCGTCCCTGACGGGCAATACGGACTTCGTTCAGGATGGACCGGATGATATTGCGGTGCATCGTAAATGGTGCCAGCCACAGGTATTCCATCTTCTGCGGTTTGGTGATGCTCGTGATATGGACGAAGACGTCATTGACTTCCCGGGCAATCTGCGGGTGCGCTGTCAAAAGGCCGAAGTCTGTGTAGAGTTTCGTGGTCGTACCGTGGTAGTTCCCAGTACCCAAATGAGCGTAGTAGTGGAATTCACCCTGTTCACGACGGATGACCAATGCCAGTTTGGCGTGGGTCTTCAATCCCATGACACCATAGATGACTTGGGCTCCTGCGTTTTCTAGTTGCTGGGCCCAGTCGATGTTCTGTTCTTCATCAAAGCGCGCCTTGATTTCGACGACAACGATGACTTCCTTGCCTCGGTTGGCCGCATCAATCAAGGCTTGCATGAGTTCAGAGTCTTCGCCCACGCGGTAGATTGTCTGTTTGATGACGATGACATCTGGGTCGTCGGCCGCATCGCGGATAAAGTCGATGACCGTCCTGAACGACTGGTATGGGTGGTGTAGAAGGATGTCTTTTTCTTTCAGCGCTTCAAAGAGTGTGCCTCCTTCCCGGGCGCTTGGATGGATTGAGGCTTCATAAGGCTTGAAATAGAAGCTCGGTGCTTTGACGAACTTGAAGAGCTGGTTTAACCGGACGAGGTTGACCGGTCCGTCGACACGGTAGACGTAGTCTTTATCCAGCTTGAATTCATTCATCAGGAATTCAGCCAGGTTCTGCGGGCTCGACTTGGAGATTTCAAGGCGGACAGCGCGGCCATATTGACGGCTTTGCAGGCTGGTCTTTAATGCCTGACGCAGGTTTTTGACTTCTTCTTCGTCAACCCATAAGTCGCTGTCGCGTGTGACCCTGAACTGCGCATAAGAAAGGATTTCACGGTCAGGGAAAAGTGATGCGAGGTTGGCAATGATAAGTGATGAGAGTAGGCAAAAGCCCATGCCGTTTTCAACAAGTTCGTCTGGCATCTTGATGATGCGTGGCAGGATTCTGGGGGCTTTGACAATGGCAATGGCACTACCACGGCCAAAGACATCCTTGCCGGACAGCGAGACGATGAAGTTCAGACTCTTGTTTGCTGTTTTTGGGAAAGGATGGGCAGGATCCAAGACAATCGGGGTCAATGCCGGCCGAATCTGATCTTCAAAGTAAGCGTTAGCCCATTCTTTTTGCTTGTCTGTCCATTTTTCGTGGAGCAACAGGTGGATGCCATTTTCAGCCATCTTGGGCAGAATCTGCTTATTGAGCAGGTTGTATTGCATATCTACCAGTTCGTGGCATTGCTGGCTGATTTGGTGCAGGATAACGTTTGAGAGCGATTGGGACTCATGCGTCCTGTGCGCCAGCTGGCTCGAAATGCGGACTTCAAAGAATTCGTCCAAATTGCTTGCGCCGATGCAAAGGTAACGTAAGCGCTCAAGCAAAGGCAACGACTCGTCTTCTGCCTGCGCAATCACCCTTCTGTTGAACTCAAGCAGGGAGAGCTCCCGGTTCAGGTACAGGTTGGGATCCTGGTGATTTACCGGAAGCCCAAGGCTGTTCTTAGAGATCTGATTTTTATTGTCGGACATCAAAACCTCCTGTTTCCAGAGATATATGCTCATCATAGCAAATATTCCTCATTCATTCATAGCATAAAAACGACAAAGCGCGATTTTTTTCAAAAAATGTAGAGATAGGATATAAAATCGGGTTGATGTATACTGTTTTCGAAAGTTTGTTGTGTTTTTTGCTAAAATGGGGACAGATTGTTGAGAACTTGTAGCGAAAAGGTTTTAAAATAGGGACAATGTGACGTTTTTTTGAGGAATTGGTTTGTTTTTGAGAGGCAGGTATGGCAAGAAGCGCACGTATTATCCTACCGGGGTATCCCCATCATATTTACCAGCGCGGAAATAATGCACAGGCAGTTTTCATGGATGATGAAGATAAAGCTTTCTACCTTGAGGCATTGGGTAAGGCATCCCGGCAGTTCCAGGTTGATATCCATGCCTATGCACTAATAGAAGACAGTGTCTACATTGTGGCGACGCCGTCTCATACGGAAGGGCTGGCGCGGATGGTTCAGTTGGTTGGCAGGACGTATGTTCCTTATTTCAACCGTCGGCACGGCCGGACAGGAACGCTCTGGGAAGGACGCTTTAGGACGTCGGTCATTGAGACAGCACCGTGGCTGATGAAGTGCTGCCGCTATGTCGAAATGCGACCTGTCGTTGCAGGACTTGTGATGGATCCAGCACAATACCGTTGGTCTAGCTGTCCACATCACGTGGGGGCTGGACACTCTCCTATCTTGTGTGACCATATCCTCTATTGGAACTTGGGTAATACCCCCTTTGCTCGTGAATCAGCCTATCTGGCTTTTATGCTGGAATTGGAAGCTGATGAAGAGGCGTATCTAACACGCGTGTTGACCAAGGGGTGGCCATTGGGTACCCAAAACTTCATCGCGCAGCTGGAAAAACAGGTTGGCAGACTCTTTCGGATGGGGCGGCGGGGGCGTCCACCAGCCAAAAAAGCCTGAATGGTCTCAGTTTTTGTCTTTTTTGTAGAAAAATTTTGCCAAAGTTTTTTGTAATTTCCTTATTGAGAGCCTTATCTGACACAATTAGATTGTAAAAAAACGGTTATAGGTTACTTTTATTGCCTAGGTAACGCACTAGCGATTACATAACCATTTGCTTTATATGATAAAAATATGGTTTTGCAAAAGGATCCTTGTTTTAATCTTTACTGCGTCCCTAATTAGCATTCGATGGTTGGTGTGTGGAATGTTAAATTGACACTGACCCTATTTATTTTTGTTGCCAGGGTAGATCAAGCCCATTAACCTGTAGTCTGTACGCGGCTTAAGTAATGGGGGAAATATGTGCGGGCAAGGTCTTTACAACCCTTCTAATGAACATGATGCGTGTGGTGTCGGGTTTGTTGCCCATATTAAGGGCGTCAAGAGCCATGCCATCATTGAACAGGGGCTCTTGGTTTTAAAGAATCTCGACCACCGCGGTGCAGTTGGGGCTGACCGCTTGATGGGGGATGGTGCGGGAATCCTGATTCAGATACCAGACCAGTTCTATCGTGAAGAAATGGCAAGCCAGGGGGTGGAACTGCCACCGCCTGGGGAATATGGCGTTGGGATGATTTTCCTGCCTAAGGAACATGCATCACGCCTGGCTTGTGAAAAGGAGATTGAGCGGGCAGTTCGTGCTGAAAAGCAGCTCGTTTTGGGCTGGCGTGATGTGCCGGTCAATAAAGACATGCCAATGTCACCTAAGGCGCGTGAAAAGGAACCGGTAATCCGTCAGATTTTTATTGGTCGTGGTCCTGACACCATGGTGACGGATGCCTTGGAACGGAAGCTTTTTGTCATCCGTAAAGCGGCAGGTCATGCAATCCAGGCTTTAGATCTCAAGCATTGCCGTGAGTTCTTTGTGCCGTCGATGTCGGCGAGGACGGTGGTCTACAAGGGGCTTCTTTTAGTTGACCAGGTCAGCGAATATTACAGGGACTTGAATGACGGGCGAGTGGTCTCGGCTTTGGCAATGGTGCACCAGCGCTTTTCTACCAATACCTTTCCAGAATGGCCTTTAGCCCACCCATACCGGTTGGTTGCCCATAATGGGGAAATCAATACGGTGAAGGGAAACTTCAACTGGTTCCGTGCCCGCGAAGATATGATGGATTCGGTTGTCTTGGGCGACGATCTGAAGAAGCTCTATCCATTGATGTACGAAGGTCAGTCGGATACAGCCTGTTTTGATAATGCATTGGAACTCTTGGTGATGTCAGGGTATCCATTGGCGCACGCCATGATGATGATGATTCCTGAGGCGTGGGAGAATAGTTCGTTGATGCCAGACAGTCGTAGGGCGTTTTATGAGTACCATGCAGCCATGATGGAGCCGTGGGATGGCCCTGCCGCGATTGCATTTACCGATGGCCGCCAGATTGGCGGGGTGTTGGATAGGAATGGTTTAAGGCCGGCACGCTATGTGATTACTGATGACGATTTTGTCGTGATGGCGTCTGAAACCGGGGTGTTGCCGATACCTGAAACAAAGATTGTCAGGAAGTGGCGCTTGGAACCTGGGAAGATGTTCTTGATTGACATGGAAGCTGGACGCATCATTGACGATAAGGAAATCAAGGACATCTATGCGAATGCACGTCCATACCGGGCATGGACGAATTCGGTTTGCATCAAGCTTTGCGATTTGAAAGGTGATGCAGAAGATACCCTCAAGTCTGAGGTTCCCTTGCTCCAGCGCCAGGAAGCGTTTGGCTACACAGAAGAAGACTTGAAGGTCATCCTGCCGCCAATGGCACAGGCAGCAGAAGAAGCGATTGGTTCAATGGGAAATGATGCACCTTTAGCGGTGCTCTCCTCTAGGCCGAAGTCACTCTACAGCTACTTTAGGCAGTCGTTTGCCCAAGTGACGAATCCACCGGTTGATCCCATCCGGGAGTCGATCATCATGTCGCTTCTGTCTTACATCGGGCCAAAACCGAATCCATTGGATACGAATAACGTCAATCCACAGATGCGCTTGGAAGTGGCTCAGCCCGTCTTAGGCTTCAGTGAGATGGCCAGCATCCGTCATATCGATGCTTATACCAATGGCAAGTTCCGATCGTATGAACTCAACATCTGCTATCCCGTTGTCTGGGGGCGTGAAGGTATTGAAGCACATTTAGCTTCGCTTTGTGCTGAAGCCGTCGATGCAGTGCGTTCGGGACACAATATCCTAATTGTCTCAGACCGGAAAGTCGGAGCTGACAGTTTGGCAGTGCCGTCGCTTTTGGCGACATCCGCCGTACATCAGCATCTTGTCTCAAAGGGATTAAGGGCATCGACGGGTCTGGTTGTTGAGACGGGGTCTGCTAAAGAAACGCATCATTTTGCCTTGTTGGCTGGGTTTGGTGCGGAAGCGGTTCATCCGTATTTGGCTTTGGAGACGTTAGCTGCACAGGCACCGCGCTTTGAGACACCCCTCACGGCTGAAGAAGCGCAGGCAAACTTCATTACCGCCATCGGTAAGGGGCTTTTAAAGATTATGTCGAAAATGGGTATTGCGACCTATCGTTCGTACTGCGGTGCCCAGATTTTTGAGGCGATTGGTTTGTCTGAACAGCTTGTTCAGAAGTACTTTAAGGGTACGGCTTCCAGTGTTGGTGGGATTGATGTGTTTGAAATTGCAGAAGAAGCCTTACGCCTGCACAAACAGGCGTTTGAACCGAAGGCAGTGCCTGTGAAATTCTTACGCATTGGTGGTGAATATGCGTACAGGAAGCAGGGTGAAGAACATATGTTTACACCGGATGCGATTGCCAAACTCCAGCATTCCGCACGGGCCAACAGCTATGCAACGTATAAGGAATATGCGCAGATCATCAACGACCAGTCCAAGCGCCAGATGACATTGCGTGGGCTTTTTGAATTCAAGTTCGACCCAACCAAAGCGATTTCGATTGATGAGGTGGAGCCTGCCAAAGAAATCGTGAAGCGCTTTGCTACAGGTGCGATGTCGTTAGGATCAATCAGTGCGGAAGCCCATGCTTCCCTTGCTGTTGCGATGAACCGGATTGGTGGGAAATCCAATACAGGTGAAGGCGGCGAAGACCCGCGGCGTTACCAGGCCGAGCAGGCTGGGCACAAAATTGCTGCCGGGGAAACCTTACAGTCCATCTTGGGAAAAGACCGGATTGTTTCGGATATTGTGCTGGCAGAAGGTGATTCCCTGCGCTCGCGCATCAAGCAGGTGGCATCAGGACGGTTTGGTGTGACGGCCGAATACCTGAATTCGGCAGATGAAATCCAGATCAAGATGGGGCAAGGGGCAAAGCCTGGGGAAGGTGGGCACCTGCCTGGGCAGAAGGTATCCGAATACATTGCGAGCATGCGGTTTTCTGTGCCTGGGGTTGGTTTGATTTCCCCGCCACCGCACCATGATATTTATTCGATTGAGGATCTTGCACAACTCATCCATGACCTGAAAAACGTCAATCCGAGGGCGACTGTTTCCGTGAAACTGGTTTCCGAAATGGGGGTCGGGACGGTTGCTGCAGGTGTTGCGAAGGCTAAGGCCGATCATATCGTCATTTCAGGACATGATGGTGGTACGGGGGCGTCCCCTTTGTCATCCATTAAGAATACTGGTTCGCCTTGGGAAATCGGTCTTGCCGAAGCGCAACAGACGCTGGTGCTCAACAACCTGCGTGGCCGTGTCCGCATTCAGGCAGACGGCCAGATGAAAACGGGGCGCGATGTGGTGATTGCTGCCATCTTGGGGGCGGACGAGGTCGGGTTTGCGACAGCGCCGTTGGTCACTCAAGGGTGCATCATGATGCGCAAGTGCCACCTGAATACGTGTCCGGTGGGTATTGCGACGCAGGATCCTGAGTTGCGGGCGAAGTTCAGCGGCAAACCGGAATATATCGTGAATTACCTCTTCTTTGTTGCTGAAGAAATGCGTCAGATTATGGCGCAGTTGGGTATCCGATGTTACGACGAATTGATTGGTCGTGTTGATCTGCTTGAAAAGTCCCAAGCGGTTGCGGGCTGGAAACAAAGTGGTCTCGACTTTAGCCGACTTTTTTATAGTCCGGAAGTTGATGGCAGTGTTGCAAGGAGCCATTGTGAATCGCAGGATCATGGGTTGGATAAGGCCGTTGACCACCGGTTGATTGTGCAGTCTGAAATTGCGTTGGCCAACCGGGAAAAGGTTTCTTTCATTTATCCTGTAATCAATGCCAACCGCAGTGTCGGTGCAATGCTCTCAGGCGAAGTTGCCAGGCGTTATGGCCATCAAGGGTTGCCGGATGACACCATCCATATCCAGTTGCAGGGGACTGCTGGACAGTCGGTTGGTGCGTTCCTGGCGCATGGCATTACGTTGGATTTGGTGGGGGATGCCAACGATTATGTGGGCAAGGGGCTCTCAGGCGGGCGTTTGATTGTTCGTCCGAACAATCAGTTCAGGGGGCAACCAGGCCAGAACATGATTGCCGGCAATACGGTGCTTTATGGTGCGGTTGCTGGTGAGGCGTATTTCCATGGCGTTACCGGAGAACGTTTTGCCGTCCGTAATTCTGGGGCAGTCGCTGTAACCGAAGGGTGTGGTGATCATGGTTGCGAATACATGACGGGGGGTACCGTCGTCGTCTTAGGGGAAACAGGGCGCAATTTTGCTGCGGGGATGTCGGGTGGCATTGCATATGTCTACGATCCTGTCGGTACGTTTAAACGTAAGTGCAACCTGTCGATGGTCACGCTGGATATGGTTGAATCGTATTTTGACCAGGAGGCAGCGGGGAATAAGGCGGTATGGCACAGGATGACACGTGAGAGTATGCCTCAAGCAGATGAGGTCATCTTAAAGCAGATTATTGAGAATCACTTTACGTTTACAGGGAGTATGACGGCTCGGCGCCTTTTGGAAGATTGGTCCAATTGTAGGCGCCACTTTGTGAAGGTCTTCCCAGATGAGTATCGGAGAGCCTTGGAAGACTTGTATCGTGCTCATGAAGAAGGTGTGAAAAGTGCGTAAATGTGGCTAACTGCGGGGAAAGGGGCTTAAAAATGGGGAAAGTAACGGGCTTTAAGGAATTTGACCGGGTTGGCGAAAACCACTTGGAACCTAAGGAACGTGTCAAAAATTACCGAGAATTTACGTTGACGCTTGAAGATGATGCCGCCAAAGTACAGGGGGCGCGTTGCATGGAATGTGGGGTTGCCTATTGCAATCATGCGTGTCCACTTGCCAACCTCATTCCTGATTTTAATGATCAGGTTTACCGTGGCCTTAACAAGGAGGCGCTTGAGCGGCTGCATGCTACGAACAATTTTCCGGAGTTCACGGGGCGTGTTTGCCCTGCCTTGTGTGAACCGGCCTGTTCGTTAGGACTGATTGCTGATCCCGTGGGGATTCGCTCGATTGAACGGTACATTATTGAAAAGGGATGGGAAAACGGTTGGGTGAAGCCTGAGCCTAATCCCAATAAAACCGGTAAGCGGGTTGCGGTGGTGGGTTCAGGGCCTGCGGGCCTTGCGGTTGCTCAGCAACTGGTGCGCCAAGGCCACGATGTGCATGTTTATGAGAAGAACGACCGCATCGGGGGACTTTTGCGCTATGGCATTCCAGGATTTAAGCTTGAGAAAACGGTATTAGACCGCCGTCTTGCTCAGTTGGAGGCTGAAGGCGTTGTTTTTCACCCAGGTGTCCTGGTGGGAAGCCGGTTGCCTGAGGCGATACAGGATGGATCCAAGGAAAATGTTTCTGCTGAGGAGCTGAAGGCGCAATATGATGCGGTGGTCTTGGCGGTGGGAGCAGAAATGCCTCGGGGATTGGATGATGTGCCTGGTGCAACATTGCAAGGCGTCCATTATGCAATGGCGTACCTGACAGCTCAGAACCGCAAAGATGCAGGGGAGCGGGGCAAAAACAAGCTTGATGCGCAGGGTAAACGTGTCGTTATCATTGGTGGTGGTGATACAGGGTCTGACTGTGTAGGTATTGCCAACCGTCAGGGGGCGGCAAGCATTCTGCAGTTTGACCGTAACCAGCGTTTACCTGATACAGTAAACAAGGCGATGACCTGGCCGTATTGGCCGAGAGTTCACCATGATTCTTCTTCTCATGAGGAAGGATGTACGCGTGATTATGGTGTGATGGCTAAGCGTTTGGTTGGCAGGCGCGGTAAAGTTGAAAAAATTGTCGCCTGCCGTGTGCAGAAGGTGGCAGGGCGTTATGTCGAAATCCAGGGAAGTGAATTTGAGATACCTACGGATATGGTCATCTTGGCAATGGGATTTTCGGGCCCTGCGTCTTCTGTTTTAGAAGCCTTTGGAGTCGAAGCAAGCCGTACTGGCGCCATTGATGCGCCAGAAGAAGGCGCCAGGCGCTATCTGACATCCGTCGATGGGGTTTTTGCGGCAGGTGATGCAAGGCGGGGGCAGTCTCTTGTTGTCTGGGCAATCCATGAGGGACGTGCCTGTGCCGATGCGGTTGATGCCTGGCTGATGCGTGGATAAGCACTCTATGGTGTTGGGATGGGCTAATTTGGACATGCAAAGGGGGGTGGCCCGCGCATTCTTGCTGATATATTGTCCTAGTTGTTGTATATTAGCACTGTCAGAATTTTATTTTTTCCAGCAGACCCGATTTGCTGTGTCGGCGTCTGCCTGAATGCGAGGTTGAATCATGAGGATTGAGGGCAGTATTGTTGCGATGGTCACGCCGATGAATGAAGACGGTAGTGTCGACTTTGATGGCACGCGTCGTTTTGTTGATTGGTTGATTGCAGAAGGCACCGATGCGTTGTCTGTCGTTGGTACAACAGGTGAATCGCCGACCTTGAGCGTGGATGAGCATGCGGAAATGATCCGTGTGACCTGTGAACAGGCGGCAGGCCGTGTTCCAGTTGTAGCGGGTGCGGGTGCGAACTCGACGGCTGAAGCTATTGAACTGTCCAAACATGCGAAAAGCTATGGCGCTGATGCGACCTTGCAGGTTGTCCCTTATTACAATAAGCCGACACAGGAAGGGATGTACCGTCATTTCAGGGCGATTGCCGAAGCGGTTGATATTCCGATTGTGCTCTACAATGTGCCAGGTAGGACGGTTGCGGACATGTCCAACGAAACCATCCTGCGTCTGGCGGAAATTCCGAACATCATTGCAGTTAAGGATGCGACCGGTAATATTGCTCGTGGCCTTGATCTCTTAAGCCGTAAGCCAGACGACTTCCAGGTTTTTTCAGGTGACGATCCGACAGCCGTATCCCTTATCCTGGCGGGTGCGAGCGGCAACATTACCGTTGTTGGGAATGTGGCACCTAAGAAGATGCATGAAATGTGCCAGGCGGCGTTAAAAGGTGATGTGAAGACAGCCATTGCCTTGAGCCGTGAGTTGCTACCATTGAGCCAGAAACTCTTTATCGAAGCCAACCCGATTCCTGTTAAGTGGGCATTAAACCAGATGGGTGTTGTCCCAGGTGGCATCCGTCTGCCACTCTCACCTTTGGCTGATGCATGCAAAGATGCTGTTAAGGAAGCCATGCGTGCAGGTGGTATCGCTATCTGATTGTTGCCTTACCCAGTATTAGATTTATGTTGACACGTAAGAAAATCAGCACTGCCATCTTAAGTACGGTGGCAGTCCTGTCTTTGGCATCTTGCAGTTCGTTTGAGGAACTGCTTGATTCCGACCGAATTGACTATAAGAGTGACTCCGCAGCCCAGAAGCCAGGCAGGCGTTTGGAAATTCCACCTGATTTGACACAGCTGCAGCGTGACAACCGTTTCATGATCCCAGACAGCAATGGGATTATTACCGCATCTGACTACAACCAGCAGCGGAAAGAGCTGGAAGGCGGGATGACCTCTTCTTCTGATGCGGCATCTTTGGGTTCCGTTGCGCCGAACCAGGCTAAGGATATTCATATCGAGCGTTTGGGTAACCAGCGTTGGTTGGTGGTCAACCGTCCACCTGAAGCGTTGTGGACGCCAATCCGCGATTTCTGGCAGGACAATGGCTTCCTGATTAATATAGATTCCCCAGAAACGGGCATCATGGAAACGGACTGGGCTGAAAACAGGGCTAAGATTCCGCAGGACATTATCCGGAGAACTTTGGGTAAGATTTTCGATTCGTTGTATTCAACGGGTGAACGCGACAAGTTCAGGACGCGTCTTGAGCGCGGGCCCAATGGCACAACGGAAATTTACATCAGCCACCGTGGTGCTGAAGAAGAACTGCAAGGTTCTGACCAGGAAAGCACCGTCTGGACGGCACGACCAGCTGACCCAGAACTGGAAGCTGAATTCTTGGCGCGTTTGCTGGTTTACTTAAGTGACGCTGATCGTAAGGAAGAAAAACGAGCCCGAGCCATTGCTGAGAAGAAGACCGTCCAAGTTGTGCCTAAGGCCACGATGGTTACGGAGGAAGGCGTAGCCCGCGTGGTTGTCGATGAAACGTTTGACCGTGCATGGCGCCGTGTCGGTTTGGCATTGGATCACGTTGGCTTTACGGTTGAAGACCGCGATCGTTCTGCTGGCATTTACTATGTCCGCTATGTGGATCAGGATGCAGAGGCGAAGGTCACGCCGGAAGACCAGAAGGGTTGGTTCAGTGGTTTGTTCTCTTCTTCTAAGAAGGATAAGCATATCGACAAGTACCAGATTTCAGTTCGTGAAATTGCTGGTAAGTCTATCGTTGTTGTATTGGATGATAAGGGACAGTTAGAGACGTCTTCAATTGCCAAGAAGATTGTTACCCTGCTCTATGGACAGTTGAAGTAGGTCGAATTGAAAGTCATCAGCTTGGGTAGCGGTAGCAAAGGTAATTGCTTTGTTGCTGTTTCGCATGTGGACGGCAAACGGTCTGCCGTGATGTTTGATTGCGGGTTTGGCATCCGTATCATCCATAGGCGCTTGGCACGTGCCAAGTTGGTTCCTGAAGATCTTTCTGCGATTTTTGTGACCCACGAGCATGGTGACCATGCCAAGGGCATAGTACCGCTGGCCAAGCGTTATGGCATTCCGGTTTGGATGAGCTATGGGACGTTCATGGGAATCCAGCAGGATTTCGCTGATGTTGACCTTAATATCTGTAAGGACGGTGACTGCATTGCTGTGGGCAGTGTAAAGGTCACTGCCTTCAGTACCTCACATGATGTTAGCGAACCATTGCAGTATCATGTCACCGATGGGGTGTTTAAGGCGGGAATGTTGACGGATACCGGCCGTATAACAAAGCATATCAAGAAGCATTTGGATGGTTGCCACGTGCTTTTTTTGGAATGCAATTATGATGAAGAGATGCTCCGGTACTCGGACTATCCGGTGGACATCAAGCGCCGTATTCGTGGTATCCACGGACACCTTTCCAATGATGATGCAGCCGCATTCTTGATGGATGTAGACAGTTCCTGCTTAAAGGCTGTAGTGGCTTCCCATATCAGCCAAAACAACAATGCACCGGAGCTCGCCAGAAAAGCGATGGAAGAAGTTGCCCATCCCCACGGTATCCAGGTCATTGTGGCTGACCAAGAGATGGGTACAGACTGGATTGAGCTTTAGCGTTCTGCTTTTTTAAGGTTTACTGCCGCCTTCTGGGGTGCCGGTCTTCGGATTGACGGCTGGAGTGCGTTCATCTGTTGCAATAGGGGCGGCTGCCTTAGGTGGAATGGTCATAGCAGGTGCATTGGCCTTGGGTGTTGAAGCGCTGGCAGACCCATTAGGTGTTGGTTTCTTGTCGCTGCAAGCGCTTAGGCAAAAGGTCATGAGGACAGCGGCAATCAAAGGTTTCTTCCAGAATTTTTCCATCGGACAGTTCTTTTCCATTGGTTTTGGCATTTTCAGGGCGAAAAAAAGCCAACCACAAGGGCTGGCTTTTCTTTGACTCGCAGTCTGATTATTTTGCTGGAGAAGCAGCTGGAGCGGATGCAGCAGGTGCAGAAGCAGCAGCGGAAGCAGCTGGAGCAGAAGCAGCAGCAGAAGCTGCAGGTGCAGAAGCAGCAGCAGAGCCTGCAGGTGCAGAAGCAGCAGCAGAACCAGAAGCTGCAGGTGCAGAACCCTTAGGAGCTTCACCAATCTTACATGCAGACAGAGCCAGAGCCATCAGGCCAGCGATCAATAAAGATTTTTTCATTTTGTAATCCTTTGTGAAAAAGAAGAAGTATCTTTGTAATAATTACTGGGTTTTAGAAAACTGTCAAACCCATAACCAAATGACTATGACCTTGACGGCTCTCTATTAATGATGATTATAGCGATTTTTTATCAATTGTCTTTGAAGTTTTTTCAGACAATTTCATAAATTTTGCAATATAGAGACAGTCATGGGTTCTTTTTGTAAAGAAGAAAACCTGCATCGGCCAATAAATGCACGCGAGCGTTGATTGAATTTGTGGAAAGTCAGCTTGAGCCGCTAAGTGCTGTTGTTTTTGAAGTATGTGATGGTGTCGATAGGTGGCAACAAAAAAGCCGGCCATTGGCCGGCTTTTTCATCGCAAGAGATGGCCTTACTTCTTGGCTGGTTCTGCAGGAGCAGGAGCAGCTGGAGCGGAGCCAGCAGGTGCGGAAGCAGCAGCGGATGCAGCAGGAGCAGAAGCGGCAGCAGAACCGGCAGGTGCGGAAGCAGCAGCAGATGCAGCAGCAGAAGCAGCTGGAGCGGATGCAGCAGGAGCAGAAGCTGCTGCAGAACCGGAAGCTGCAGGAGCAGGTTTCTTACCGCAAGCGGTCAGTGCCAAAGCCATCAGGCCTGCGATCAACAGAGTCTTTTTCATATGTAATCCTTTTGAATTAGTAAAGTCAGTTAGTGTTTGGATAACTACCGGAGAATCCACACAACTACCCATAGGCAGCCTCACTTGGATTCCTTGAGGCAAGTTTATACCGTTTTTTGCCGGTTTGTCCTTGTAGAGTGTCAAAGCGCGGGTGATATTTGCAAAACAGCAACAGCTAGGCGGCGTGTGTTCAGACTGTCGTCTGCCGTTTTGCGCTAGGAGGATGCCGAGGAATGGGGTGGTATTGGAGACAACAAAAAAGCCAACCACGAAGGTTGGCTTTTTCTGGACATCGAAATAAAAATTATTTCTTGACAGCGTCCTTGACGTCTTTGACAGCGTCTTTTGCAGCAGCAGCAGCGGAGCCAGCAGCAGCAGCAGCGTCCTTAGCAACGGAGCCAGCAGCCTGAACTGCAGAACCAGCAGCCTGAGCAGCGGAACCAGCAGCAGAAGCAGCAGCCTGTGCAGCGGAGCCAGCAGCGGCAGCAGCAGAACCAGCAGCGGAAGCTGCAGCAGCTGCAGCGGAACCAGCAGCAGAAGCTGCAGGAGCAGGTTTCTTACCGCAAGCGGTCAGTGCCAGAGCCATCAGGCCAGCGATCAATAAAGTCTTTTTCATATTAAGTCCTTGTTTAATTCAGGTTAATTACCGGTAATAATTAATGTTTTGGTGAGAACCGCACACTGCCTATGAGGCAGCGAGGGAGGCTTTCACAGGGACGCATTATAGCTTTTTTTCAGGGGGATTTCTTTGCCGTAAGGCTCTGAAATTCTGGCTATTTTGCAATATGGCAACAGATTCCTATTGATTTAAAGAAATGATTTATTCATGTTGCTAAGAATGGTTTCTTGGTAAGCGTGTGCTCGATTGAAAGTCGGTTTTTGGTTCTGAATGCGTCTCGGGTGTGTGCTCTGTCTTTTTTTTGGGGAAGAATTTGAAGCTTGTATAATCGCACCATCTTTGAATAGGGAGATGCTCATGAAAATTGCGAAGGATACGGTTGTCACCGTTGCCTATACTCTGACAGATGCGTCCAACAATTTGATTGATGAGGGATTGGAGCCTCTTATTTATCTACATGGTGGGTACGATGATATCTTGCCGGCTCTGGAGAAGGCTTTGGATGGCCGGGAGGTTGGTTTCAAGACCCGTATTCAGGTCGAGCCGGATGATGCCTTTGGGGATTATGATCCAATGTTAGTTCGTGTTGAAGAGCGTAGCCAATTGCCAGACCCCTTGGAAGTTGGTATGCAGTTCGAATGGACGCCTGAAGGACAGGATGCGCAGGCAGAGACGGTGATTTATCGGGTTGAGTCGATTGCTGATGGGAAAGTCGTTTTGGATGGCAACCATCCGTTGGCAGGTATGGCGCTCCGTTTTGAACTGGCGGTTCAAGATATACGGCCGGCAACAGAAGACGAAATCAAGCAAGGCGGTCTTAACAACCAAGAAGGCTGGGAAGGGGATGCTGAAGAAGATGGTGATGCCCATTATCGTAGCCTGATTGTGCAATGATGCACAATACCCACTAAAAGATTGGTTGTCTTTTGTTTTTGTTGACGTTTTTTGAGCGTGCGGGATACAATCTAAGATTACGTAACTCCTAGGCAAAGAGCGATGCGCAAACTCATAGTCGGAAACTGGAAGATGAATGGTAGCTTGGCAGTAAATGCTGAGCTGTTGGCCGGTATCCGTCAGGGATTGCACAAAGTGCAGTGTGATCTGGGTGTGTGTGTGCCATTTCCTTATTTGGCACAGTGCCAGATACTTTTAGAGGGTACGTCTGTCGTTTTGGGTGCGCAGGATGTCTCATCGCACGCAGTCGGGGCGTATACCGGACAGGTCTCAACCCGTATGTTGCTGGATTTTGGATGCCGCTTTGCGATTGTCGGTCATTCAGAGCGTCGTGAATTCTGTGGTGAAACCGATGAAGTCGTCGCAGACAAAGTGCAACGTGCTTTGGCTGGTGGTTTGACGCCGATTGTTTGTGTTGGCGAAACCCTGGAAAACAAGGAAGACGGTAGAACACAAGAGATCGTCGGCCGGCAGATTGATGCGGTGCTGAGAGTGCTTGAAGATGCTGAGATAGCTGGTCTTGTGGTTGCTTATGAACCTGTCTGGGCGATTGGTACGGGTAAGACCCCAACTCCAGAGATGGCGCAGGAAGTCCATGCGATGATCCGTACGCAGTTGGTCGGGCGTATCGGTGACGCAGGCAAAGGGGTTAGGATCCTGTATGGCGGTAGCATGAAACCATCGAACGCCGCAGGGTTCTTAGATATGACGGATATTGACGGTGGACTGATTGGCGGAGCTGCTTTAAAAGCGGCGGATTTCCTCGCTATTGCGAGTGTCGCTTCAGCCCGGAACTGATTATTGGTAGATTAATTGGAATAACGCAGGAAAAACATGCTGTATAGACTCATACTTATTGTGCAGGTTATCTCCGCACTCGCTATTATTGTCCTGGTTCTGCTTCAGCAGGGTAAGGGGGCTGATGCTGGTGCTGCTTTTGGTTCCGGCAATGCAGGCGCCTCAACCGGGGTGTTTGGTGCATCGGGATCGGGCAACTTTTTGGCGAAGATTACGGCTGCCGTTGCAGTGGTGTTTTTCTTAGCGACTTTGGCGATGGCTTATTTTGGGCCATACCGTGCACCATCCCAAGGAAGTGTGATGGAAAAACTGCAGTCTTCTAAAACGCCAGCACCAGAACAGAAACAGCAGGCGCCTGTTCAGAAAGATATGACGGGTTCCGGTGCAGTTCCGGGTGCAGCAGCTGTACCTGGTGCGATACCTGGAGCTTCTCCAGCTGGTCAAAAGGATACACTGGGCACGGTTCCAGCTAAGAAATAAGGTTGCTTTCTCCATTAGGGGTTGCTGAAAAGGAAAGTTGTTGCGATAATCTCGAATCCAATGCGGACGTGGTGGAATTGGTAGACACGCTATCTTGAGGGGGTAGTGGCGCAAGCCGTGCGAGTTCAAGTCTCGCCGCCCGCACCAGAACATAAGGCTCATGAGGAGCGCTTCAATTGATTGACCCCGTTAGGTATCGACTGCTTAACGGGGTTTTTGTTAGATTTCGTCGGAATCCGTTAAAAGGGCGACCTCTTATTCATCCAAATCATGGCTTTTCGTTTCCCAAAATTTTTTAAACAGTCGGAATGCGAAAAAGTGCGTCTCAATTGGAAGGACTGGCGCTCTTGGCGGGATTGGCTCAATGATTGCTGGAATTACCCGACAATCCTTCTTGCCTTTTTTTTGCTTGCATCGATTTGGGTCTTAAGAACATACGGGTTGGAACATCCCATTGAGAATGTTCCCTTTATGGAAGAATGGGGACTTGAAGTCTGGGTTATCTTGGATGCAATTCTCTTTTTCCTGATTCTGCGTATCGGTGGTTGGTTCCGGTACGTTTCTTTGGCCTTTGTCTCGTTTTGGGGAACTGTCCATATAACGAGTGCCAAAATCTATGGTGACCTGTTGCATTACGGCCAGATTGCATCGGCCATGGAGACAACTGACAGTGAGGCGGCGGGTTATCTCCAGTTCTTGGGTTTTTTCCCGCTTTTTGTTTTCATCGGGCTTTTCATCCTCCTCTTGGCGCTGACCTGGAAGACGTCAAAGACCGGTTGGTTGGGGGCAATCATTTTTGTTTGTGTCTCGTTTGCGCCGATTGCGGAGCTAGCTGTGCCAGCACTCTTGGGTGACCGTTATAGCCAGTCTTATGAGTTAATCCGTTTCCCTGCTGAAAAGATGAAAGACCGCTATATCAATTCGCTGGTCTACCGGTTGCCGACGATGGTTGGGCAGTATTTTTCCATTAAGAACCGGATGCTGGCTGCAGGTGGCAAGGTACGTACATTGCCTGAAGGGGTAACGGCTCCGGTTACAGCAGATGATGCCGCTATTCCTAAGCGCATTATCATCATCTTGGGGGAGAGTGATTGGCGTAAGCATCACGGTGTGTATGGCTATCCGTACGGTACTGACCATTTCATGATGGCACAGGTCAAGGATCCGGCTCATGCGGCGTATTTCATGGCCTTGACGTCGTCAGCCGTGACGCGCGAGGCGGTGCCACGGATCATGACGTTTGCGACGGCGCGTGACATTACCCCGTTTATTGACAATATGGGCGTACTTGATATGGCTAAGCATGCGGGATACCAGACGGGTTGGTATTCCCGGCAGAACATGAGTGGCCTCCATGATACGCTTGTGAAGATTGTTGCCCAGCAGGCAGAAAAGGCCGTTTACTTTGATTATGGACGTGATGATGTGTTGGTTGACCCGGTTGTCAAAGCCTTTAATGATGGCAAACAGATGTTTGTTTTGCATACCTGGGGCGGTCATATGTGGTATGAAGACCGTCATGATGAGGTGGATTACCAGCGGGCATCGCGTTCGCCTGAAGAATCCCGCCATTATGATGCGGCAATCAGCCATATTGATCGCATGCAGGAGCAGATTACGGCGCATGGTGACAACAATACGCTCTTTATCTATATCCCTGACCACGGCGAAATCTTAAACTTAGGGCATGGCACGGCCGATATGCGGGTAGGGCAGTTTGAAGTGCCGTTTTATGCTTGGTCTAAGAATCCAGTGTTCGTTTCTCGGTTCAGGGAGTCGGTCAAGCGTTTTTCCATTCAAGACGGCAAACTCTTTAATACCAGTGCTTTTGCCTTTGTGATGGCTGAAATGATGGGATACCAGGTTTCTGATGCGGCGCGTCAGAAGTCGCTAGAAGAGTCGAACTATGTCTTCAATGTGGACGGCCATGCTTATCCGTTAAGTGACATCAACTACAATCTATAAGGGTTATCCGACATTAGGGGAAAAGGGAGGATGGGTGTTATCATTAGCAGCTGAATTGACGCCCCTTTTTCCCTACTGTATTCTGCCTTTGGATGGAGAGGTGGAGTCAAGGGTATTTCCATCGGTCAAACGTTTTTTTTCAGGTGTTCAAAGATGATTCCTGGACATTACTTGCCTGTGTTCCTCTTCCTGTTGGCTGCACTGACATTCGGTGTTTTATCACTGGTATTGGGACGTGTGCTTGCTCCTCATCGGCCTGATCCTGAAAAAAACTCCATCTATGAATGTGGTTTTGCCCCATTTGAGAAGGTGCATAAGAAGTTTGATGTGCGTTTTTACTTGGTTGCCATCCTTTTCATCCTCTTTGATGTGGAAACAGCTTTTTTGTTTCCGTGGGGAGCTGCGGCGCAAAGCTTGGGTTGGGAAGCTTTTGTAGTTGCGATGGTCTTTTTAGCGGAATTGTTGGCTGGTTTCATCTATATCTGGAAAAAAGGCGCTTTGGATTGGGAGTAATTGGTGTCATCTGAAATCCTGGAAAACAGAGGGTTTGTCGTTACGACGCTTGACACGGCAATCAATTGGTTGCGAACGGGGTCATTGTGGCCTGTTTCATTTGGCCTTGCCTGTTGTGCGATGGAAATGATGCATAGCAGTGCTGCCCGTTACGATATGGATCGCTTTGGGACGTTTTTTAGGGCGTCTCCCAGGCAGTCTGACTTGATGATAGTGGCTGGTACCTTATGCAATAAGATGGCGCCAGCCCTGCGCAAGGTTTATGACCAGATGGCAGAACCCCGGTGGGTTGTTTCGATGGGATCTTGCGCCAATGGGGGCGGCTATTATCATGATGCCTATTCGGTTGTCAGGGGTGTTGATCGGATTGTTCCCGTTGATATTTATGTTCCAGGTTGCCCGCCAACGGCTGAAGCCCTTTTGTATGCGTTGATGCAGCTTAGGGGTAAGATCAAGCGTACCTCGACCATTGCCCGTCAATAAGCAGGTGAATTTGCATGATCAGGAACCCCAGAGAACTCGCAGGACGGTTAAATGAGCGTTTTTCCGCCGATGGTGTGACGTTGGCCGTTGCATTTGACGAAGTCACGATGCAGGTGCCTGTTACGGTTTATAAGCAGACGATGCAAGCGATACGTGATGAACCGGAGTTTGCGTTTGGGTTGTTGGTTGACTTGTGTGGTGTGGATTACTTGGGTTATGGCGACCAGAAGACCCTGGAACATCCCCGCTTTGCAGTTGTAACCCATTTACTTTCCGTCGAAAAAAATAGCCGCCTTCGTGTGCGTGTGTTTTCGGAAGATGATGAAAATCCCAGTGTGCCGTCTGTGATGTCAATCTGGCCCGCAGCTAATTGGTTTGAACGCGAAGCGTTTGACCTCTATGGGATTTTGTTTGAAGGGCATCCTGATTTAAGGCGGATTCTGACCGACTACGGGTTTGTCGGCCATCCGTTTAGGAAAGACTTTCCTATTGAAGGGTATGTTGAGCTGCGCTACGACGAAACGCAGAAGCGCATTGTCTATGAGCCTGTTTCCATTAAGCCACGGGAAATCACGCCACGCGTAATCCGTCAACGGGGGGAACATGGCTGAAATCAAGAATTACACAGTCAATTTCGGACCGCAGCACCCATCAGCACATGGTGTACTCCGTTTAATCTTGGAACTTGACGGAGAGACGGTTGTCCGGGCGGATCCTCACATTGGTATGCTTCATCGGGCAACCGAAAAGCTCGCTGAGAAACGCACGTATCTTCAAGCTTTGCCTTATATGGATCGGCTCGATTATGTGTCGATGATGTGTAATGAACATGCGTATGTCTTAGCGGTGGAAAAAATGCTGGGCATTGAAGTGCCTGTGCGTGCTCAATACATCCGTGTGATGTTTGATGAAATCACGCGTATTTTGAGCCACCTGCTTTGGATTGGTGCCCAGGCTTTGGATATGGGGGCGATGGCGGTTTTTTTATATGCGTTCCGTGAGCGTGAAACGTTGATGGACTGTTATGAGGCGGCCAGTGGCGCTAGGATGCATGCAGCTTACTATCGGCCTGGTGGGGTGAACCGCGACTTGCCAGAGGAAATGCCAAAATATAAGAAGACGCGTTTTCAGAGTGACAAACGTATTGCTTTCTTGAATGAAGGTCGTGAAGGGTCACTTTTGGATTATATCTGGCATTTCACTGAACGTTTCCCAAAGTGTGTGGATGAATATGAGACGCTCTTGACGGACAATCGCATCTGGAAACAGCGTTTGGTAGGGGTAGGCGTCATTTCTCCTGAAGATGCAATTGCCTATGGCTTTACTGGCCCTATGTTGCGGGGCTCTGGCGTTATCTGGGATCTGCGAAAAAAGCAGCCTTATGAGGTCTATGATAAGGTCGACTTTTCAATTCCAGTTGGTAAGGAAGGCGACTGTTATGACCGCTATTTAGTACGCGTTGCCGAGATGCGTGAGTCAAACCGCATCATCAGACAGTGCGTTCAATGGCTCCGTGAAAATCCGGGCCCCATTAAGGTGGACGATTATCATATTTCACCGCCACCCCGGGAGAAGATGAAGACGGGGATGGAAGAGCTCATCCATCACTTTAAGTATTTTTCGGAAGGCTTGAGTTTGCCACCTGGTGAAGCGTATGGCGCAGTGGAAGCGCCTAAAGGTGAGTTTGGCATTTACTTTGTTTCTGATGGGGCAAATAAGCCGTTTCGGATGAAAGTCAGGGCGCCATCCTTTGTGCATCTGCAGGGCTTGGAAAAGCTGGTCAAGGGATTATTAATTCCGGATTTGGTGGCGGTTATTGGCAGTATCGATATTGTGTTTGGGGAAGTCGATCGCTAGCGTAGGATTCCGCTTTGTGTGATGCTGTACTGTGGTTGACTAAATGGTTAATTGGTTTATTTTGCAATTTAAATGGCATAAGTAAGTGATAACTTATAAACATGCCTGTCTGTTATTAGTGGTAATGTGTTTGGATCAGTTTTGACAGTGTCTTTTGGCGGTGTTTTGAGGCATTAACCGTTAGGATGATTATGCGTTGCCCCAGAGGAATAAAGGCATAATTGGTCAAGGATCGATGGTCGGGCAAACCGGTGTGCAATGTATAAGAAGTTTGACGTGTAAAGGTTAATATGGATGGCAGGTACACACTTACAAGTTGCTCTTAGCCGCCGGCTGATAATCGGTTGTGGTGTTGGATATGGTCAATAGTCTAAAGAGATTGTTGGACAGTGCGTTTGGAGAAGTTGACCGTTTGGGAGAAGAGGATTTGCAATGCGCTTAAGTGTTGAGGCTTACCGGAAAATCGATAGGGAACTCGCCAAGTTCCCGCCGACAAAGAAGCTCTCTGCTGCTGTTGCTGCATTGACGGTTGCACAGGAGGAAAATGGTTGGTTGCCTCCTGAATTGATAGCGGAAGTGGCGGATTATCTGAAGGTGCCAGCTGCTGCGTTGACGGAAGTGGCGAGCTTCTACAGTATGTTCAACACACATCCTATTGGTAAGTACAAACTAACTATCTGTGGAAACCTGCCCTGTGAGATGAGCGGATCGGCGATGCTGGTCGATTACCTGAAAGAAAAACTGGGTATTGGTGTTGGCGAAACGACAGAAGATGGCCTTTTTACGTTGGTGCAAGGTGAATGCATGGGGGCTTGTGGAGAGGGGCCTGTCATCTTGGTGAACAACCATGAGATGCATATGCAGATGACGCGTGAAAAAATCGATACGCTCATTGAGGAGCTTCGAGCATGACGGTATTCCATGGACAGCACCGACATTCCCTGCTTTTTTCAGGCATTACGGGTGCGAACTGGGGATTGGATAGCTATATGTCTCGGGGTGGCTATGCCCAGCTCAAAAGGATTTTGACACAGAAAGTTTTACCCGATGAGATTGTAGCAGAGGTTCAGGCGTCAGGCTTGCGTGGACGAGGTGGCGCAGGTTTCCCGACGGCAGTCAAATGGGGGTTCATGCCCAAGAATTACCCAGGACAGAAGTACCTCATCTGCAACGCGGATGAAAGTGAACCAGGCACCTTTAAGGACCGGGATATCCTGCGATTTAATCCACATGCTGTCATAGAAGGGATGGCTATTGCCGCTTATGTGCTGGGTACGACTGTTGGCTATACCTATATTCATGGCGAAATCATGGCGATTTACCGCCAGTTTGAACAGGCAATCCGTGAGGCTTATCAAGCGGGCTTTTTAGGCAAAGGTATCTTGGGCTCAGCTGTGGATTTTGATCTCCATGCTGTTCATGGTTATGGCGCCTATGTGTGTGGCGAAGAAACGGCGCTTTTAGAGTCTTTAGAAGGTAAGCGTGGGCAGCCGCGGTTTAAACCCCCTTTCCCGGCCCAAAGAGGTCTCTATGGCCAGCCTACGACGGTAAACAATGTCGAAACACTCGCCTACCTGCCGTTCATTATGGCAATGGGAGGCAAAGCGTATGCAGACCTTGGGGTCAATGGCGCCAAAGGCATGAAGGTTTTTCCGGTATCTGGGGATGTTGAAAGGCCTGGGTGCTATGAAATTCCGTTGGGGACGCCTTTTAAGGATCTCTTGGCCATGGCTGGCGGCGTTAAAGATGGGCGGGTAATGAAGGCTGTGATTCCAGGCGGTGTCTCATCGCCAGTCCTACCTGCCGGTGTTATGATGGAATTGGACCTTGATTACAGTGCAATTACCGAAGCGGGCTCTATGATGGGCACGGGAGGTGTTATTGTCTTGGATGAAACACGTTCAATGGTTAGTGCTCTATTAAATATTGCCCGCTTTTACTGTAATGAGTCATGTGGGCAATGTACCCCTTGTCGTGAAGGGACGGCATGGATGGTCAGGTTGTTAGAGCGGATTGCTGCTAAAAAAGCGTCTGAGCATGATATTGATTTGTTGGATGCGGTGGCGGCCGGTATTCAGGGGCGGACAGTCTGTGCTTTAGGTGAGGCCGCTGCATTGCCGGTCAGGTCTTTTTTGAAACATTTCCGTCACGAGTTTTTAGCTTGTTGTGTTGGGCATGGAGGAGCGCCTGTCGCGTAAGCCAGGTTGCATGAAGATGGAATTTGAGATTGATGGCAGAAAGGTACAGGCCAAGCGGGGCGCATCCGTGCTGGATGCTGCACTTGATGCTGGTATTGCGATACCGCATTTCTGCTATCACAAAAAACTCTCTGTCACTGCAGGCTGCCGTATGTGCATGGTGGATGTCCATACGATGCCAAGGCCGATTCCTGCATGCGCTACACCTGTGACCGAAGGTATGGTTGTCCATACCGATACGGAACGTGTCAGGGAGGCGCGTCGTTCGGTGATGGAATTCCTGCTGATCAACCATCCATTGGATTGCCCTGTTTGTGACCAAGGAGGCGAGTGCCGTTTGCAAGATTATTCAGAAGCGTACGGTATTGACAGGACGCGTTACCAGGAAGAGAAACGGGTTTCCTTTGTTAAGGACATTGGCCCATTAATCTCCATGCAGTCGATGTCCCGTTGCATCCAATGCACACGGTGTGTGCGGTTCTGCCAGGAAATCGCAGGTGTTACGGAACTGACGATGATCGGCCGTGGTGAAAGTATTGCGGTTGCTCCATTGCCTGATAAGTGGGTGGATTCTGAACTCTCGGGTAATCTGGTGGATGTCTGCCCTGTGGGGGCTTTGACGTCCAAACCTTTCCTCTTTAGTGCCCGTGTGTGGGAATTGGCATCGAATAAAGCAGTAAGTCCGCATGACAGTTTGGGATCCAATTTGGTTGTCCAGTCCCGTGAAGGACAGGTTCTTCGAGTGTTGCCTTTTGAGAATGAGGCAGTGAATGAATGCTGGTTGTCCGACAGGGATCGTTTTTCTTATGAAGCGCTAAACAGCTCTGAGCGGTTGTGCTGCCCGATGGTTAAACAGGGCGGACAGTGGCTTGAGACGGACTGGCAGACAGCGTTAAGTTATGTGGCCCACGGCCTCAAGAATATTGCGGCTGAGCATGGCAATTCGGCTTTGGCTGGGCTTGCATCCCCTCAGGCGACGGTTGAAGAACTTTATCTGTTGCAGAAACTGCTCCGTGCCTTAGGCAGTGAAAAAATCGAATATCGGTTGCGCCATCAGGATGCTCGCTTGGATGCTACCCGTATTGTCCCGTGGTTGGGCATGGCGGTTTCTGATGTTGCTCAACTTAACAGCGTGTTCTTTGTGGGATGTTCGTTGCGTCAGGAAGCCCCTTTATTGGCATTGCGGTTCCGACAGGCAGTAAAAGCAGGGGCAGAAGTGAATCGCATCCATCTGTGTGATGAGGATTGGTTGATGCCTATTGCCAACCAGATGGTGAGTGTGCCTGTGGATTGGCCACAACTTCTGGCATCTGTTGTTAAGGCAACGGCTTTGGAATTGGGTATTCCGGTTCCTGAGATGGCATATAAGGCAAAAGTGTTGCCGGAGGCAACGGCAATAGCCCAGTCTTTAATCCAAGGAACCCAGAAAGCCATCTTGTTGGGGACAATGGCGCTTGGGCATCGTGAAGCGGCTGTTCTCCTGTCGCTTTGTACTTGGCTTGCATCCCATACACGGGCAACATTGGGTTGCCTGCCTGCTGGTGCTAATGGGGTTGGCGGCATGGTTGCTAAAGCTCTTCCTGCACCAGGATCGGGGCAAACGTTGCAAACCATCCAGTCCGCGTCGTCTAAGGCCTTTTTATTACTCCATACAGAACCAGAACTGGAATCGTTTTGCCAACCCGCGATGGCACAGGCGCTCAAGCAGGCGGATATGGTAGTGATGATGAGTCCTTTCAGACAGGGGCTTGATTATGCCGATGTCCTGCTTCCCGTTTCACCTTTTACCGAGACGTCCGGTACGTTCATCAATTTGGAAGGGCGCATACAGTCTTTTACAGCGTCTGTTGACCCGTTGGGTAGTACCCGGCCTGCTTGGAAAGTTTTACGCGTGTTGGGTAACTTCTTAGGATTGGCAGGTTTTGACTTTGATTCGTCTGAGGCGGTGTTGCATGAATGCTTGGATGGCGTTGACCTGAATAAGATGTTGAAAAATACACTAGACGATGTACTTGAGGTAGCACCTGAAGGTGGCGCTGGGATGTACCGAATCGGGGATATGCCGATGCTTTTTGCAGACCAGATTGTGCGCAGGGCAGTCGCCTTGCAGAAGACAGTTTGGGCGAAAGCGCCTGAGGTTCAATTGCCCGTTGCACTTTTTACGTCGTTAGGGCTTCAAGATGGCGAAAAAGTCCGCGTTACCCAGGCATATGGGGAACAGGTTTTACCAGCAAAACGGGATGTTACTTTGCCAGAAAATGCTATTCGGATTGTATCGGGGCACCGCGATACAGCTATGTTGGGGCCTGTTGATGGTTGGGTGGAGGTGGCGCGCGTATGATGGTCTGGTTCTTAGAGACGACGCACCACTATGGCCGGATGGTCTTTGGCCCGTTCTGGCATATTGTCTGGATTATGATCTTAATTGGCGTCATCTTGGCCGTTATTTTGGGCTTGATGACGTTTCTGACGTTGTGGGAACGTAAGGTCATTGGCTGGATGCATGCGCGTTTGGGCCCAAACCGTGTGGGGCCACTCGGCCTGATTCAACCGATTGCGGATGCAATCAAGCTGCTTTTAAAAGAAATCATTGTTCCAGATAAAGCAGATAAAGCGGTTTTTTGGTTGGCGCCAGTCTTGGTGGTTATCCCTGCGTTGACTGCATGGGCGGTACTGCCGTTTGATGCGGGTGTCGTTTTGGCCAATGTTGATGCCGGGCTCCTCTTTGTCATGGCGATTACCTCGGTGGGTATTTATGGGGTGATGTTGGCAGGCTGGGCCTCGAATTCACGCTATGCGCTCTTGGGAGCAGTGCGTGCTGCCGCGCAGATGGTCTCATTTGGTATTCCCTTGGGTTTTGTGTTGTTGACGGTCTTGTTGGTCTCAGGGAGTCTTAACCTGTCAGATATTGTGACGGCGCAGGCCAATGGTTTTTTTGCGTCGATGGGACTTTCCTGCTTATCGTGGAATTGGTTGCCATTGTTGCCGCTTTTTGTGGTTTATCTCGTTTGTGCGATTGCAGAGACGGGACGCCATCCGTTCGATGCAGTGGAAGGCGAATCGGAAATTGTGGCCGGGCACATGGTTGAGTATTCGGGGATGGCCTTTGCGATGTTTTATATGGCCGAATACCTTAATATCATCCTCTTTTCTGCGTTGGCATCGATTATGTTTCTGGGAGGGTGGCTTGCACCATTTGATGTTGCCTTCTTATCTTGGGTACCAGGTTGGATTTGGTTGGCTGGTAAGACCTTTGTCATTGTTTTTGTTTTCATTTGGGTGCGGGGGACTTTCCCACGTTTCCGTTACGACCATACGATGCGCTTGGGCTGGAAAATTATGATTCCGGTGACATTGGCTTATCTAGTTTTCGTCGCCTGCTGGATGCAGACGCCTTTTAATATTTGGCATTGAGGTTGGCGATGAAACACTGGATAAAGGCGTTTTCACTAGTTGAACTCTTTGAAGGGTTGTTTTTGACCCTAAGGATCATGTTCCGCGCCAAGCCAACTGTCCGCTATCCTGAAGAAAGGACACCTTATTCCCCACGTTTTCGGGGAATGCATGCTTTGATGAAGACTCGTGATGGTGCAGAAAGGTGTATCGGGTGCAAACTGTGTGAAGCGGCTTGTCCGTCGCAGGCGATTACCATTGTGTCTGGAGCCAATGCCGATGGTAAAAGATGTGCCGTCAGTTATGAGATAGATCAGGGAAAATGCATTTTCTGTGGTATATGTGAAGAAGCATGCCCAGTGGATGCCATTGTGCATACGAAGCAGTTTGAATATATTGCCGAACAAAGGGAAGGGTTGCGCTTCCCTAAAGAGACACTGTTGATGGTGGGTGACTCCTATCAGGAAGAGATTGAAGCGGCCAAAGCAGCGGATGCGCGTTACCGTTAAAGGGAAACGATGTGATGGAATGGTTTGAGACAGCACTTTTTTATAGCTTTGCCATCATTTTGCTTGGCTCAGCTGTGTGCGTTGTCGTCGCTAAAAATCCCGTGCATTCCGTCCTTTATCTCGTCTTGAGTTTCTTTACGGGGGGCGCTTTATGGCTGTTGCTCCAAGCCGAATTCCTCGCCATGATTTTGATGTTGGTTTATGTTGGCGCGGTGATGGTGCTTTTCCTTTTTGTTGTGATGATGGTGGATTTTGACATTGCAACCATCAAGCGCATTGCATTGCAGAACCTGGCCGCAGCAGTCGTTGTAGGTAGCCTGATGGCAGCGGAAATGGTAGCGGTCATTTATCGGGGTTTTGCCAGGGGCTCTACCAGTGTGCCGGATGTGGCTTCGCAGATTGGTTTGACGGCAGAAATAGGGAAAGTCCTTTTTTCACGTTATCTGCTCCAGATTGAATTGGCCGCGATGCTCCTTTTGGTGGCATTGATTGCAGCGGTAGTGTTGACAATCAGGCGGCGCAATGATGCCCAATACACGCGGGCAGAAGTTGCTGTCCGGGTCGATCCAAAAGATAGGCTTCAGATGATTGATATTGCGCCTGAGAAGAGGGCGCAGGTGGGCGGAGAAACAGATAGTGCGCAAAAGGGAGACCAGCCATGACGGTTACCCTGATGCATTACCTGATTCTGGGCGCGTTGCTTTTTGCGGTGTCCGTTGTTGGGATTTTCTTAAACCGCCGCAACCTGATTGTGCTTTTGATGTCGATTGAGTTGATGCTTTTGTCGGTTAACCTGAACTTTGTTGCTTTTTCCAGATGGCTTGGTGATGTCAATGGCCAGATTTTTGTTTTCTTCATCCTGATGGTCGCTGCTGCTGAAACGGCGATTGGGCTTGGGATTTTAGTTGTCCTTTTCAGGAAAATCCGCTCGGTCAAGGCTGATGACATGGATGGGTTAAGGGGGTAGCGATGGTAGCAACTAGGCAGAAAGGATGCGTATGCAAGAACAGCTAAGTACAACGCTGTTGTTGGTTGCATTGCTTGCGCCTTTAGTTGGCGCGTTGCTCACAGGCCTTTTGGGTACCCGTTTTGGTCATGGCGTGGTAGGGCGTCGCATGTCCATGGGGTTTGCCATTGCTGGTCTGTCCGTATCGTTTGTGGCGTCGCTCATCGTGCTTTTCGCGGTGATGGATGGGGCGCGGTATGACGTGGATCTCTATACTTGGATGACACTGGGTAAGAGCAGGTTGGGGATTGGTTTTTTGGTTGACACCCTCTCAGCCATGATGATGGCGGTAGTTACGGCCATTTCCCTTCTGGTACATATTTACTCGGTGGCTTATATGGCAGAAGAACGTGATGTTCCCCGTTTTTTTGCCTACCTGTCGCTCTTTACATTCAGTATGTTGGCGCTTGTCATGGGCAACAACGTCATCCAACTCTTTTTTGGGTGGGAAGCTGTCGGCGTGATGTCTTACCTGTTGATCGGTTTTTGGCTCGAAAAGCGCGAAGCCACGTCCGCAGGTCTGAAAGCCTTCTTGGTCAACCGTATTGGCGATTTGGGATTCATCATTGGCCTGGGTATGATTTTCGCCTATACGGGATCAGTCCATTATGCGGATATCTTTGGGTGCCGTGACAAACTCTTGGACACGGTGGTACCTGGCTTGGGTGTGAGTGCTGTGACGGCCATCTGTTTGTTCCTTTTTATTGGCGCGATTGGTAAGTCTGCCCAGTTCCCACTCCATGTATGGTTGCCTGATTCGATGGAAGGGCCAACTCCTGTCTCGGCTTTAATTCATGCGGCAACGATGGTGACTGCCGGTATCTTTATGGTCAGCAGGCTTTCCCCGCTTTATGAATGCTCGGATCTGGCGCTGTCAGTCATCGTTATTATTGGTGCCATTACGGCGCTATTCATGGGTTTGGTTGCTATGGTGCAGACCGATATCAAACGTGTCATCGCGTTTTCGACGTTGTCACAGCTCGGTTATATGGTGGCTGCACTTGGTGCTTCTGCTTACCATACCGGTGTTTTCCACTTGATGACTCATGCGTTTTTCAAGGCACTGCTCTTTTTGGCGGCAGGTTCCGTGATCCTTGCAATGCACCATGACCAAGATATCCGTCATATGGGCGCTTTGAGACAACAGATGCCTTGGACGTATCTGACGATGTTAATCGGTTCGTTGGCCTTGGTGGGGGCGCCGTTTTTTGCGGGGTTTTATTCCAAGGAATCGATTGTTGGGGCAGTGATGGCTTCAACGGTTCCAGGCGGAATCTTTGCCGCATTGGCTTTGATGGCCTGCCTATTTGTGACCGGTTTTTATACGTTCAGGCTTTTTTTCCTTGTTTTCCATACCAAGACACGCTATCTGCGGCAGCAGCATATTAACCAACGGCTGGTTAATGAAGGAAAAGTCCCAGAGAACGGAGAAGAAATCGGCATGTTGCCAGGTGACAAGCCTGAGGAGCAACCATGGCTTATCCGTGTTCCGTTGCTGTTACTGGCAGTTCCTTCGGTGGTGATTGGTTTTGTGGCTGTTGAGCCTTGGCTGTTCGGTGGCTTTTTTGATGGCGTGCTCTTTGTTGATTCAGCGCGCCATCCTGCAATGGCTACCTTGGCGGCACATTTTAGTGGGGTCATCAGCATGACACTATGGGACATGCTGTCCCCATCATTTGCACTCGTTATGACTGGGATTGTAGCGGCTTGGTATCTTTATCAGGTAAAACCTGTTTTGGCTGTTAGATTGGGGCGTAAGATGCGGTTTTTGCATCGGCTGCTCTATGAACAGTATTACTTGAACCAACTTTACCAAAAGACGGTGGTCGCAGGTGCTTTGGGCTTAGGACGGTGCTTATGGCAGTTTGTTGAAGTCAAGCTGATTGACCGATGGATTCTTGAAGGCCTTTTTGTGACGGGCGCAAAAAAACTCGGTAGTCTGGTCTTTAAGGTTGGGGATGCTTTTGTGATTGATGGCTTTATTGTGAATGGTAGTGCGCGGTTTGTTGCATGGGTAGCATCCATTGCCAGACACTTTCAGACAGGGTATATCTACCACTATATCCTTGTGATGGCCATTGGCCTTTTAGGTCTCTTGATTTGGATGCTGCCTTTGGCAATGCGATAAGGACACTTGAATATTATGCCAAATCTGATTAACGCGACGTTTCCTGTATTGTCACTGGCTATCTGGTTGCCGGTGGCCTTCGGCGTCCTCGTCTTGTTGGTTGGCAACGATAGTCGGGCTCAAATGGTCCGTTGGCTTTCCTTGCTGGGCTCATTGGTAGGATTGGCCGCCACATTGCCTCTGGTTTTTTGCTTTGACAACAGTGCCCATGGCCTACAGTTTGTGGAAAGGCATCCATGGATTACGCTTTTTAACGTCAACTATGACTTGGGTATTGATGGGATATCACTGTGGCTAATTGTGATGACGGCGGCTATGCTGGTTGTTGTTGTCTTAGCGGGTTGGCAGATCATCCAGAAGCAGGTTGCCCAGTATATGGGGGCATTCCTGATTCTCTCGGGTTTGATGATTGGTGTTTTTGCGACGTTTGACGGGCTTTTGTTTTACGTTTTTTTTGAGGCTACCTTAATCCCGATGTTTATCATCATCGGTCTTTGGGGCGGAGAACGGCGCATCTATGCGGCCTTTAAGTTTTTCCTCTACACTTTCTTGGGCTCGTTGCCGATGCTGTTGGGCCTGATTTACCTTTACCTTGAGACCAAGAGTTTCAACCTGTATGACTGGTATGCGTTGAAATTGCCATTAACGCCACAGATATGGGTATTTTTGGCGTTTTTATCGGCATTTGCCGTCAAGATACCGATGTGGCCGGTGCATACATGGCTACCTGATGCGCACGTTGAAGCGCCAACCGGCGGGTCGGTTATCCTGGCAGCCATTATGCTGAAGCTGGGGGCATATGGGTTTACGCGGTTTTCCTTGCCGATTGTTCCGGATGCGTGCCGACATCTTGACTGGCTGATTATCGGACTCTCTTTGACAGCGGTTATTTATATTGGCCTGGTTGCTTTGGTGCAAAAGGACATGAAAAAACTCATTGCCTATTCGTCTGTTGCGCATATGGGTTTTGTGACCTTGGGCTTTTTCCTCTTTGAAGAAAGTGCGTTGGATGGTGCCATTGTCCAGATGGTCTCCCACGGTCTTGTGTCTGCTGCCATGTTCCTGTGTGTTGGGGTGCTCTATGACCGGATGCATACGCGGGAGATTGCAGACTATGGGGGGGTCGTGCATGTGATGCCGCGGTTTGCTGCCTTTTTTGTCCTCTTTGCGTTTGCCAATATTGGCTTGCCTGGGACTTCCGGCTTTGCTGGTGAAGTCTTGGTCATCATGGGGGCTGTCAAGGTCAATCCATGGATTGCATGTGCGGCTGGTCTCTCATTGGTTTTAGGCGCTGCCTATACACTGTGGATGATTAAGCGCGTGCTGTATGGCGAAGTAACCAATGAAGCGGTCGCCGCGTTGAAGGATATTGGATTGCGAGAAGCCTTCATCCTGGGTGTCATTGCATTGGCCGTCCTTGCAATCGGTCTTTATCCTGCCCTGATTACGGATGCCATGCAGGTTTCAGTGACAGACCTGATGGCGTTGTCCGGACAGACCAAACTCTAGGATAGCGCCAATGGCCACGATAAACCTGATTCCTGCTATCCCCGAGCTGATTTTAACAGCGGCATTGCCTGTTTTGATGCTCGTGGATCTGGTTGTTCCCAAGGGACGGCGGGATATCACGTTTGGCTTATCCATCCTCTTGATCGGTGTGTGTTCGGCAGGCTCTTTTTGGCTTTTGGGCAATGGTGAAGCTGCCGTGACGTTTTCCGGCGCATTTATTGCCGATCCGGTTGCACATGTCTTGAAGCTCTTCACGTATTTTGCCATGTTCATGACGTTGGTCTATGCAAGGCGTTATGTCAATGAACGGGGACTGACGGTTTCTTATCTAGGAGGTGCTTTCTACCTCTTGGCGCTGTTTTCCCTTCTGGGGCAGATGGTTACCATTTCCGCTGGGGACTTTTTAACGCTTTACTTGGGTATTGAGTTGATGACATTCCCGCTTTATGCGTTGGCGGCTTTAAAACGTGAGGATGGGCGGTCAGTCGAAGCGGCAACCAAGTATTTCATCTTAGGGGCATTGGGAACTGGCTTGATGCTCTATGGCATTTCCATGATTTATGGGGTGTCGGGTTCCTTTGGCTTTGCTGAGGTTGCCAAAGCGTTAACGGCGGGTTCTGCCAATGACCTGATTATGGTCTTCGGGGTGGTTTTCGTCGTGTGCGGCATTGCTTTCAAACTTGGGGCGGTTCCCTTTCATATGTGGATTCCCGATGTCTTTGAAGGTGTGCCGACGGCTGTCACATTGTTGGTTGGCGGCGCTCCCAAATTGGCTGGTTTTGCGGTCTGCCTGCGGATTTTAGGCCAGGCTTTGCAACCTATGGCAATCGACTGGCAACCAATGCTGATTGTTGTCTCCGTCCTTTCCATGGCGTTGGGCAATTTGGTTGCCATTATGCAGGCGAACATCAAGCGTATGCTCGCTTATTCGACCATTTCGCATATGGGCTACATGCTTTTAGGGATGCTCTCAGGTGTGCGGATGGCTGATGGTAAGGTACTGCCGATGACGGCTTATGGAACATCGCTTTATTATACCGTCACCTATGTACTGGCTTCTTTGGGTGCCTTTGGTGTCATCATGGCTTTGTCGCAAAAAGGCTATGAGGCCGAGAAGCTGGAAGATTACCGTGGGCTCCACAAGAAAAATCCGTTGATGGCACTCGTGATGATGGTCTGCCTCTTCTCATTTGCTGGCGTGCCGCCATTAGTCGGCTTTTATGGTAAAGCCGCTGTTTTTGAGGCGGTCATCGATGCTGGGCTCGTCTGGCTGGCTGTAGTTGGCATCCTATTTGCCGTTGTCGGTGGCTTTTTCTATCTGCGTATCGTCAAACTCATGTATCTCGATGCGCCTGTTTCTCCCGAAAAGCTGGTTGTGCCTAAGGAAATGGTTTTTTTCCTGGCCATTAATGGGTTGCTTGTTGTTTTGACCGGGATTTTGCCAAGTCCATTGATGGATTGGTGCATCGGTGTTATCCAGATTTCGCTCACGTGATGCGCATCTTTGTGGTTAATCGCTCATGTTAGAATTCCCCTTTCCTTATCAATAAAGACGGATCGTACTATGGCTGGCAATACGTTTGGCAGATGGTTTACAGTGACTACATTCGGTGAATCACATGGCCCAGCATTGGGGTGCATTATTGATGGTTGTCCTCCTGGGATGCCGCTTTCGGAAGAAGACATCCAGGTGGATTTGGATCGCCGCCGTCCTGGAACATCGCGCTTTGTGACGCAGCGCAGAGAACCCGATGCAGTTAAGATTCTCTCGGGCGTTTATGAAGGGAAAACCACAGGGACGCCGATTGCTTTGGTCATCGAAAACCAGGATCAACGCAGTAAGGATTACAGCCAGATTGCGAGCCTCTTTCGGCCTGCACATGGTGACTACACCTATTTCATGAAGTACGGGATTCGCGATCCCCGTGGAGGTGGCCGCTCGTCTGCCCGGTTGACTGCAGCAACGGTTGCAGCCGGTGCTGTCGCGAAGAAATGGCTGAAAGCCGCTTTTGGAACTGAAATCAAGGCGTGCTTGGCACAGTTAGGTACGATTCCTATTCCGTTTAAGGCTTGGGAACATACGGCAGAGAATGCTTTTTTTGCAGCAACCGATGATGCTTCCTTGTTGGCGGAGATGGCAGGTTACATGGATGCCCTGCGAAAGGAAGGGGATTCGATTGGTGCGAAAGTGACTGTCACTGCAACCGGGGTGCCTGTAGGCCTTGGCAGTCCTTTAGCAGAAAAGCTTGATGCTGAGATTGCCGCTGCCATGATGGGGATCAATGCGGTCAAAGGTGTTGAGATTGGCGACGGGTTTGCCTGCGTATCCCAAAAGGGATCAGAGCATGGTGATGCGATTTTGCCTGATGGGTTTGAGAGCAACCATGCCGGCGGCATCTTAGGTGGTATTTCGACTGGGCAGGACATCCGTGTTGCCATTGCAGTGAAACCAACACCATCCATCCGCTTGCAACGCCAGTCAGTCAATATCCAAGGGGAACCTGTAACCGTTGAAACGACGGGACGGCACGATCCGTGTGTTGGCATCCGGGCGGTGCCTGTTGCAGAAGCGATGCTCGCACTTGTTCTGATGGATGCTGTTATGCAATACCGTGCTCAGTGTAGTGATGTAGCAGTTCCGATGGCTCCGGTCCAAGGAATGTTGCCGAAAAATCCGTCTGTTGACTGATTTCTACCGTGTCTAAACAATCGACTTGGCCGAAGCAATCCTTCGGGTTCGGGGCATTCTATTTTGCCTATTACAGTTTTGTCGGTGTTTTCCCGGCTTACGTTACCCTTTACCTTGCATTCCGCGAAATCGGTCCTTTTGAAATCGGGATGCTGATGGCCATTATGCAGGGGACACGCATCATCGGTCCCACCTTTTGGGGGTGGCTGGCTGACCTGACGGGGCGCAGGGACAGGATGTTGCAGTTAACGGCAGCAGCAGCCTTGGTGTTTTTTATTGGTTTTTTCTTTCCCGGTTCTTTCTGGTATTTCGTTGTCTTTATGTTCGGCGTCAACATTTTTACCAGTGCCCAAGGGCCGCTATCAGACACCCTAATCTTAGGTGAGATGCGTACCAATATGGCGCGCTACGGGCAATTGCGCCTGTGGGGGTCAATTGGTTACATTGTGATGACGGCGATTGCCGGTTATGTCTTTGAAAAGGCAGGAATTTCCTGTATGCCGTGGTTGGGGGCGGTTATTTTGGGGATTACACTTTTAATTAGCCTGAAGCTGTACCAGACGCCGCATCCGATGCCCGTACGTAAAAAGGCGTCCATCTGGCAGGTGTTGTTTAAGAAAGAGGTGGTTGCTTTCATGATTTCGGCCTTTTTCATGCAGGCTGCGCATGCGTCACTCTATTCATTTTATTCACTGTACCTGTCTAATCTTGGGTATAGCAGTTTTACGATCGGCATGATGTGGGCGGCTGGTGCTGCGGCTGAAATCCTTTTTTTCATCTATCACGATCTGATCATCAGGAAGATTGGTGTCAAATGGCTCCTGTTGGGCAGTCTTTTGATAGCGGTTGCCCGCTTTATGATGATTGGTGTGGGTGCCTTTGCTTTCTGGATTCTGATAGTTGCGCAGATCCTGCATGCGGCAACCTTCGGTGCCCATCACGTCTCTTCCATCTTTTTAGTCCGCAAATGGTTTGAAGGGGCAATGCAGGCAAGGGGACAGGCCATCTATATCAGTGCATCCTGGGGCATCGGTGGCACGCTTGGTGCATTCCTGCTGTCATTCGTCTGGGCATCGTTTCCGCATGAGGCTATCTATTGGTGTGCGGCGGCTACTGCGCTGGCCGGTTTTGCCGCTGCTTGGCTTGCCTGTCACTGGGACAAACAGCCTGCATGAGCATTGCCCTTGCTAAACTGAAGAAAGGGCAAATGTGGCATAATTGAAAGTTATCTAAAACAACAATAAAGACATCATCATGGCGCAGACCCTTTACGACAAACTTTGGGAATCCCACGTTGTTGATACCGAAAAAGACGGTACCACAGTCCTTTATATTGATCGGCAGTTGCTCCACGAAGTTACCAGTCCCCAAGCCTTTGAGGGGTTACGGATGGCAGGACGCAAGCCTTGGCGCAATTCGGCCAACCTGCTGGTTGCTGACCACAATGTTTCCACGCAAGACCGCAATGGTCCGATTAAGGATCCTGTTTCTCGGTTACAGATTGAAACGTTGGATGCCAATGCCAAGGAATTCAAGCTGACGTATTTCAATATGCACGACAAGCGGCAAGGCATCGTCCATGTCATTGGGCCAGAACAGGGCGCAACCCTGCCAGGGATGACCGTTGTCTGCGGAGACTCCCATACGGCGACGCACGGAGCCTTTGGTGCATTGGCGCATGGGATTGGGACATCTGAAGTCGAGCATGTGTTGGCAACCCAGACCCTGTTGGCTCGTAAGATGAAAACCATGTTGGTCAAGGTTGAAGGGACACTGCAGCCGGGTGTTTTCGCCAAGGATATTGCCCTAGCCGTCATTGGTAAGATTGGTACCGCCGGCGGTACGGGGTGTGCAATGGAGTTTGCCGGTTCAGCAATCCGCGCTCTTTCCATGGAAGGCCGTATGACGCTTTGCAATATGGCGATTGAAGCTGGCGCCCGTGCAGGGCTGGTGGGTGTTGACCAGACGACGATTGATTATGTGAAGGGACGTCCTTATGCGCCGAAGGGCGACCAATGGGATAAAGCGGTTGCTTACTGGCAGACGTTGCATTCTGACCCAGACGCGGCCTTTGACTTTACCGTTGAGCTTGACGCATCAGCAATCAAGCCGCAGGTTACTTGGGGAACATCACCGGAAATGGTGGTTTCCATTGAAGACAAAGTGCCAAACCCTGTTGACGAAAAAGATCCAGTGCGCCGTGATGCGATGGTACGCGCCTTGAAATACATCGGTCTTGAACCAGGCACGCCGATGGAGGCGATTGCGATTGATAAGGTCTTCATTGGCTCTTGTACAAATGGCCGTATTGAAGATATGCGTGCTGCGGCGGAAGTGGTCAAGGGCAAGCACCTGGCGCCGAATGTCAAACAGGCACTGGTTGTCCCTGGATCAGGTTTGGTCAAAGAGCAGGCAGAAAAAGAAGGCTTGGATAAAATCTTTAAGGATGCTGGATTTGAGTGGCGTGAAGCGGGATGTTCGATGTGTTTGGCTATGAATGACGACCGTCTGGCGCCAGGAGAGCGTTGCGCTTCGACTTCAAACCGGAATTTTGAAGGACGTCAGGGGCAGAACAGCCGGACTCACCTTGTGTCGCCAGCGATGGCGGCCGCAGCTGGGATTGCTGGTCATTTTGTAGATGTCCGTAAGCTGTAAGGAAAAGCTTGGCGATGAAATTCATCAAGATCATCACCTATATGCTGGCTGCTGTGACTTTCATTTTTGCCTTGTATACGTTTTCAGGCAAGGATAAAGCGCAGCGTTCCGACACTTCGCGTATTGAGAATATCGCGCGATGATTTGATGAAAAAATGGAATATGGACGTCTTGAAGGCGTCAAACCACCAACAGTTTGGCTGGTGTGAAAAAGATAGGTGAAGCATGGAGAAATTTACCGTACATCAAGGGATTGTGGCACCGATGGATCGTGTCAATGTGGATACCGATGCGATTATCCCTAAGCAGTTCTTAAAGTCGATTAAACGCACCGGTTTCGGTCAGAACCTGTTTGACGAGTGGCGTTATCTTGACCATGGCGAGCCGGGTATGGATTGTTCGGCACGGCCTTTGAATCCTGAGTTTGTTTTGAATCAACCGCGTTATGCAGGGGCAACGATTCTGGTAGCACGTGAAAATTTCGGTTGCGGTTCTTCAAGGGAACATGCGCCGTGGGCACTGCAGCAGTATGGGTTCCGCGCTATTATTGCCCCTACGTTTGCGGATATCTTTTTTAACAATTCATTTAAGAATGGCTTATTGTTGATCAAGCTGTCCGAAGGGGAAGTGGACAACCTCTTCAAACTGATTGATGCTAATCCAGGATTCAGTCTGACGATTGACCTTGAAAAGTGCTTGATTACAAATGAGGCATTTAACATCAAGATTGCCTTTGAGATTGATCCATTCCGTCAGTACTGTCTATTGAATGGTTTGGATGACATTGGGTTGACGCTGCGCAAGGCGGATACCATCAAGGCATTTGAGGAAAAACACATTGCCGACCAGCCGTGGTTGGCGAATACCATCGAATAATTGGGAATCATTTTGAGCATAGGGCAGCATTGCCTGCCAGGAAAAGGGAAAACATGAAAATTGCAATTCTGCCGGGTGACGGCATTGGTCCTGAAATCATGGACGAAGCAGTGCGAGTCTTGAACGCATTGGGTGAAAACTTTGAAATGGAATGGGCTGACGTGGGTGGCGTCGGTTATGCCAATCATGGCCATCCACTGCCAGAAGCAACCTTGAAACTGGCTAAAGAAGCTGATGCTGTCTTGTTCGGCGCTGTTGGTGACTTCAAGTACGACAACCTGGAACGTGCACTGCGCCCAGAACAGGCGATTTTAGGCCTGCGTAAGAACCTAGGGCTCTTTGCAAACCTGCGTCCTGCCATCCTCTATCCTGAATTGGCAGGAGCTTCGACCCTGAAACCAGAAGTCGTCTCCGGCTTGGATTTGTTGATTGTCCGTGAACTCACGGGCGATATTTATTTTGGCCAGCCACGTGGCCGCCGTGCTGCACCGGATGGTGCGTTCAAGGGGGCTGTCGAAGGTTTTGATACCATGCGTTATTCGGAACCTGAAATCCGCCGTATTGCACATGTGGGTTTCCAGACGGCAATGAAGCGTGGTAAGAAGCTGACTTCCGTTGACAAGGCCAATGTGCTGGAAACTTCCCAGCTCTGGCGTGAAATCGTCATTGACGTGGCTAAGGAATACCCAGAAGTCAAACTTGACCATATGTATGTTGATAATGCAGCGATGCAGCTTGTCCGCGCACCGAAAGAACTTGATGTGGTGCTGACCGGTAACATTTTCGGTGACATCCTCTCTGACGCTGCTGCGATGCTGACTGGTTCCATCGGTATGTTGGCATCGGCGTCTATGGACGAAAATGGCAAAGGCTTGTATGAACCATCTCATGGTTCTGCCCCAGATATTGCTGGACAGGGTATTGCCAACCCATTGGCGCAGATTCTCTCTGCAGCAATGATGCTCCGTTATTCCTTCAACATGAATGAACAAGCTGACCGCATTGAAAATGCTATCAAGAAAGTTCTGGCAAGCGGTTTGCGTACCGGAGACATCTATGAGCCGGGGTGCAAACGTGTTGGCACCAAGGAAATGGGTGAGGCTGTCGTCGCAGCGTTGTAAACAACAAGCCTGTTAAACCGCGAATAGGGGAGACATTGATGAAATTAGTCGGATTGATTGGGTGGCGTGGCATGGTCGGTTCCGTGCTCATGCAGCGAATGCAGGAAGAAAAGGATTTTGACTTGTTTGAACCGGTTTTCTTCTCCACGTCCAATGCAGGCGGTAAAGCACCGGCATTGGCTAAGAATGAAACTATCCTGAAAGATGCTTACAGTATTGATGAGCTCAAGAAATGCGACATTCTCATTTCCTGTCAGGGAGGCGATTACACATTGGAAGTCTTCCCTAAATTGCGTGAATCGGGTTGGGATGGTTACTGGATTGATGCGGCTTCCAAACTCCGTATGAACGACGATGCGCTGATTATCTTGGATCCAGTGAACCTGGATGTCATTAAAGGCGGCTTGGCCAAGGGGATTAAGAACTACATCGGTGGTAACTGTACCGTCTCTTGCATGCTGATGGGCTTGGGAGGCTTGTTCCAGCAGGATTTGGTCGAATGGATGACTTCCATGACGTATCAGGCCGCGTCAGGCGGTGGTGCGCAGCATATGCGTGAACTCTTGACCCAGTTCGGTTTGCTGAACCAGGCGGTCAAGGTTGACTTGGACAATCCGGCTTCGGCAATTTTGGATATCGACCGTCAGGTGACTGCCCGTCAGCGTGGTATGACGGCTGAGGAAACCAAGCAGTTCGGTATTCCATTGGCAGGTAACCTGATTCCATGGATTGATTCGGATTTGGGCAATGGGATGTCCCGTGAAGAGTGGAAGGGTGGTGCTGAAACCAACAAAATCTTGGGTAAAAATGATACGAACCGCATTGTTGTGGATGGGTTGTGTATCCGTGTGGGTGCAATGCGTTGCCATTCCCAGGCACTGACCATCAAACTGAAAAAAGATGTCCCATTGGATGAGATTACAGATATCCTTAAAAACCATAATCCTTGGGCAAAGGTTGTTCCAAATACCAAGGATGAAACCCTGAAAGCACTGACGCCGGCAGAGGTCGCGGGAACACTTACGATTCCAGTTGGGCGTTTGCGTAAATTGGGTATGGGGGGAGATTACCTGTCTGCCTTTACCGTCGGTGACCAATTGTTGTGGGGCGCAGCGGAACCGCTTCGCCGTATGCTTCGCATTATTCTGGAATAAGCAGAGTAATGTTGGGAACATAGAGGTTCCTGATCCTTGGTGTTGCCAAAATATTGGATAGAAACTGATTGTTCGTTTTGCGGAGGGGGCAAAATGGGCAATCAGTTTTTCATGATAGTGAAGGAATCGATGAACTTTCACCCCATTTCGCTAAAAGACAATAACGCCATTGTTCAGCTCTCTTCTGTTGCGACTGAAATTGTCAAAGAGCATTTCGATCCCATCATCGGGTCGTCGATGAACGACTACATGATTGCCATGTTCCAGTCAGTGCCTGCGATTACCCAACAGCTCCGTGAAGGTTACCGGTATTGGTTCGTCAAGGATAAGGACACAATCCTGGGTTTTTTGGCCTATTATCCTCGGGGTGACATCCTCTATCTTAGTAAGTTCTACCTTTACAAGTACCATCGCAATAGAGGCTACGCTCATCAGATGCTGGCCTTTTTGATCCTGGTTGCGAAGGATAATGGCTTGAAGGCGATTGAACTCAACGTCAACCGGAACAATCCGGCTATTTCTGTTTACCAAAAGCTGGGTTTCACGGTCATTCGTGAAGAACAAAATCCCATCGGCAAAGGGTTTGTTATGGATGACTATGTCTTTTCACTTGATGTTGGCTGTTTCAGAAATCCGTGAGAACACTTTTGGACAGAGGTAATGGGATGAAACGAATCGCATTGGGCATTGAATACGATGGTACTTCGTGGCACGGCTGGCAGAAGCAACCTGATGGTATGACGGTTCAGGATACCTTAGAGTCTGCCATCTTTACATTTACCCAGACCCGTATCGTGACAACATGTGCTGGAAGGACAGATGCGGGGGTACATGCGACAGAACAGGTCGTGCATCTCGATACAGAAATCGACCGTCGGTCTGATTCGTGGGTACGGGGATTGAATACTTGGCTACCTCCTTCCATTGCCGTGCGTTGGGCATGTGAAGTGCCTGGGGGGATAGAAGGTTTTCATGCGAGATCCAGTGCTGTTCGTCGCCGTTATCGTTATCTGCTTTATAACAGTCCCGTCCGCTCGCCGCTGTGGCACCACAGGGCTGGCTGGGTCTTTAAGCCACTTGATTTGGATTTGATGCGTGAGGGGGCATCGCATTTATTGGGTGAGCATGATTTTTCAGCGTTCCGTGCTGCAGAATGTCAGTCGATTACCCCATGGAAGACGTTGCATACAGTTCAGATTGAGCGGATGGGAAACTTGATTGTCTTTACGTTTGAAGCGAATGCGTTCTTACATCACATGATCCGCAATATTGTGGGTTCGCTTGTTTATGTGGGTAAAGGAAACCATCCGCCGGAATGGATGGCAGAACTTTTGGCGGGCAAAGACCGCTCGAAAGCAGCGCCGACGTTTATGCCTGACGGGTTATACCTGTCTAAGATTTTCTATGATCCCAAATGGGGACTTCCCCAGCGTGATGATGTTTTTCCTTAAGGAGTAAGGTGATGGGAAGAACCCGTATCAAGATTTGCGGATTGACCCGTGAAGAAGATGTGCGTTCAGCAGTCGAAGCAGGCGCTGATGCATTGGGCTTTGTTTTTTACCCTAAAAGTCCACGTTACATTACGCCAGAAAGGGCGGCGGAGTTGACTGCTTTGTTACCTCCCTTTGTGACCGCAGTGGGGCTTTTTGTGAACGAAAAACCTGAGACTGTTGCCCATGCAGTAAAGACTGCCCGTTTGACGCTTGTGCAGTTCCATGGTGACGAGACACCTGAAATGTGCCATCGTGTGGCTGTTGCATCCGAGTTACCTTTTATACGCGCGTTTAGGGTGAAACCGGAAACAACATCAGCAGATTTGATAGAATATAAAGATATTTATCGCGATGCTAGCCCGTTTTTTCGGGGGCTTCTACTGGACGTCTGGTCGGAAGCTTATGGTGGCGCAGGAAAGGTCTTCGATTGGTCTATCGTATCCGCAGAAACCGCTCGTCAGGTCGTTTTGAGTGGTGGATTGAACGTGCAAAATGTCACTGGTGCAGTTTCACAGCTGCACCCGTATGCTGTTGACGTCAGTAGTGGCGTCGAAGCAGTCAAGGGCATTAAGGATGCGGAGAAAATCCGTGCTTTCATTGCCGCTGTTCGCCAAGGTGATTGGTAGAACGGTCTAGGGAATTGAAGCACCCATCACTCCCTTCAAAAAAATTTGGCAGGCTAATTGATTTGCCTGTTCCCTCAAATGAGATAAGAGAGCCTCTCATGGAAGCAAAAGATACACGTCCATTCTATAAAGTCGAAGGCTATGATCAGCCTGACGAAAAAGGCCATTTCGGTCCTTACGGCGGCCTGTTTGTGGCAGAAACCATCATCCATGCTTTGGATGAATTGAAGCAGGCATACCTGCGTTACCGTGATGATCCGAATTTCTTGGCGGAATTCCGTTACGAATTGAAGCATTATGCTGGCCGTCCATCGCCGATTTACCATGCAAAACGCTGGTCTGATATGCTAGGCGGCGCTCAGATCTATTTAAAACGTGAAGACTTAAACCATACCGGTGCACACAAGATCAACAATGTGATTGGTCAGGCGCTGTTGGCTAAGCGTATGGGCAAAACGCGCGTGATTGCGGAAACTGGTGCGGGGCAACATGGGGTTGCAACGGCAACGATTGCTGCCCGCTACGGTATGGAATGCCATATCTTCATGGGTAGTGAAGACGTTGCCCGTCAGGCGCAGAATGTCTACCGCATGAAACTTTTGGGCGCCAACGTCATTTCGGTCACTGCAGGTTCCAATACCTTAAAGGACGCCTTGAATGAAGCGATGCGTGACTGGGTGGCCAACATTGAAAACACGTTCTATATCATCGGTACGGCAGCAGGACCGCATCCATATCCAAAGATGGTTCGTGATTTCCAGTCAGTGATTGGTGAAGAATGTTTAGCACAGATGCCAGAAATGACTGGCCGGCAGCCAGACTATGTGGTGGCAGCTTGTGGTGGTGGTTCCAATGCCATCGGGATTTTTTACCCGTATATCGGACATAAGGACGTCAAGTTGATTGGTGCAGAGGCAGCTGGTGATGGTCTCGAAACGGGACGCCATGCGGCTTCATTGACGATGGGTGTCCGTGGTGTTTTGCACGGCAATAGGACATTACTTTTGCAGGACGATGATGGTCAGATTATTGACACACATTCCGTCTCTGCTGGTTTGGACTATCCAGGTATTGGACCGGAACACGCTTACCTGCGTGATATTGGTCGGGTCAAATATGTTGGGATTACCGATGAAGAAGCGCTGGCCGCTTTCCATGCATTAACGCGTGTAGAAGGGATTATCCCTGCCTTGGAATCCAGCCATGCGTTGGCACAGGCAATGAAGATGGCCCCAGACCTGCCTAAAGACCAGATTATTTTGGTCAACGTATCGGGTCGTGGTGATAAGGATATGCACACGGTTGCCCAGCGCGCCGGTGTTGAATGGTGATGTGGCTTTCCCGTTTTTGGATGTCACGTAAGAAACAGAACAGATAAACAGGATTGAATATGTCACGCATTGAAAAAACACTAAATGCCTTGAAGGCAAATGGACGTAAGGGGCTTATTCCTTTTATTACGGCTGGTTACCCGACGATTGAACAGACGGTACCAATCATGCATGCTTTGGTTGAAGGCGGGGCCGATATCATTGAATTCGGGATGCCGTTTTCTGACCCGATGGCAGATGGTCCAATCATCCAGCATTCTTCTGAAGTTGCCCTGAAAAATGGGATGAAACTGAAGAAGGTGTTGGAGCAGGTTGCCGAATTCCGCCAGAAAGACGATTCCACGCCGATTGTACTGATGGGCTATGCAAACCCGATTGAAAACATGGGGCAACAGGCATTTGCAGAGGCGGCAGCTAAAGCAGGCGCTGATGCAGTGTTGGTAGTGGATTATCCGCCTGAAGAATCTGAGGAATTCTCTACCATGCTCAGGGAACAGGGAATGGATCAGATTTTCCTGTTGGCGCCAACGTCAGTTGATGAACGAATCCAGCATGTAGCGCGTATTGGTGGTGGGTTTATTTATTACGTCTCCTTAAAGGGTGTAACGGGTGCTGCCAATATCGATGTCGCTGAAGTCCGGCAGCGGATCAATCGCATCAAAGCCTTTGTACCATTTCCAGTTGCTGTCGGATTTGGTGTCCGAGATGCGGCAACGGCTCGCAGGCTCAGTCAGGCAGCGGATGCGGTGGTCATGGGGACACGTATTATCCAAGAAATGGATAGTGTCCCACCAGCTGAAGCACCTGCAGCAGTTGCGGCATTCCTAAAACCTATTCGTAAGGCACTGGACGAATAACGGGTTTCGGTTTCTAATAGACACTTAAAGAGGAATTTGCGGTTGTCCGCATCAAGTGGCCGTTATGCGATGCATGGCGGCCACCCTGATTAGGAGGGAAGATGAGTAGTTGGCTCGACAATACGGTTCTACCGAGGATTCAGAATCAAGTAGGACAGCGGCGCGTGCCAGCAGGACTTTGGGTGAAATGCCCGTCCTGTGAAGCAGTGCTGTACCGTTCTGACTTGGATTCCAATGTCCGTGTCTGCCCACAGTGTAGTCACCATATGCGAATCCGTGCCCGCGAAAGACTTAATCTTCTCTTAGACGTTGAAGGACGTTATGAAATCGGTCAGACAGTAGGGCCTGTTGATTCCTTGGGCTTCAAGGACAGTAAGCGCTATCCGGACAGGCTTCAAGACGCAGAAAAGGCAACGGGCGAAACGGATGCCTTGATTGTCCTAGGTGGCACAATCAATAAATTGCCTGTTGTGATTGCCTGTTTTGAGTTTGAGTTCATGGGCGGTTCGATGGGTTCTGTCGTGGGTGAGCGTTTTGTCCGGGGCGTAAAGGCTGCGATTGACCGCAAGGTTCCTTTTGTCTGCATTACGGCGTCTGGGGGAGCCAGGATGCAGGAAGGTTTGCTTTCCCTGATGCAGATGGCTAAGACCAATATGAGTCTGACGAACCTGTCTGCGGCTGGGTTGCCGTTTTTGACTGTCTTAACAGATCCGACGATGGGAGGTGTTTCAGCATCCTTTGCTTTCATGGGGGATGTGGTTTTGGCAGAACCTAAGGCACTGGTTGGTTTTGCTGGGCCGCGGGTCATTGAACAGACGGTTCGTGAAAAATTGCCACCGGGCTTCCAGCGGTCTGAATTTCTCTTGGAAAAAGGGGCAGTCGACCGTATTGTGGATCGTCGTGAAATGAAACAGGAACTCGCTGAGTTGCTTTCAATGCTCTTAGGCAAACACAAGCTTTCGTAAGTGTAATAAAAATAGAATGTATTCGGGCGCCTGTTGTCAAAGATGGGCGCCTTTGGTTTTTTGAAGGATGGTGTAAATGGCACGGACACTAGCCCAATGGGTTGACTATATAGAGGCTATGCATCCCAAGGAAATCGACTTGGGACTTGCGCGGATCGGTATTGTTAAGGAACGTCTGGCTATTCAGTATGCGTGTCCGGTTGTCATTGTGGGTGGTACCAATGGTAAGGGGTCGACTTGCATGATGCTTGAGACCATTTGGCGTTATGCAGGGTACCGAGTCGGGCAGTACACCTCGCCCCATATCCATCGTTTCAATGAGCGCATTCGTATTGATGGGCAGATGGTTGATGATGAAGCATTGATTGCGGCATTTGAGGTTGTGGAAGCTGCTCGCCAAGGTATCCAACTCACTTTTTTTGAATTTACCACGCTGGTAGCGATGCAGCTTTTTGCAGGTGCGGTGTTGGATGTTTTAATTTTCGAGGTGGGACTTGGAGGCCGGTTTGATGCGGTCAACCTACTTGATGCCGATGTGGCCATTGTGACCAATGTAGCGCTTGACCATCAGGCTTTTCTGGGTGGTACCCGCGAAAAGATTGGCTTTGAAAAGGCAGGGATTTACCGTAAGAACCAAGTTGCCATTTATGGGGAAACCAACCCACCTCAGACGCTTTTAGATTACGCAGACAAGATCGGTGCCAATCTGAAGTGCTATGGCCGTGATTATGAGGGTGTGGTGGTAGGAGACCATTGGCACTATAAGGCGGCCGACAGTACGGCGCTTTGGGATCTGCCGCATCCGTCTCTTTACGGCGACTGCCAGGTGGTCAATGCGGCAACGGTGGTGACTGCTATTCATGCATTACGTGACCGTTTGCCCGTCTACATAGAAACGATTTTTGAAGCATTGCAACATGTAAAGTTGCCGGGACGTTTTGAAGTCATTGGACATGATCCTTTGGTCATTATTGATGTGTCACATAATCCCCATGCTGCAAAGGCGCTTTCAGACAACCTGAAGGCATTGCCTTGCTCCGGTAAGACGGTAGCCGTTTATGGTGCGATGGCAGATAAGGATATCTTGGGGGTTGTCCAGACTGTCAAAGACCAGATTGACGAATGGCATATTACGGCGTTGCCATTGCCTCGGGCGGTTGGTGTGGATGCCCTTTTTGACATACTGCTTAAGGCAGGTATAAACCGAGGGAAAATAACCAAGTATGAAGCTGCAGAAAAAGCCTTGGTGGGGGCACGGAAAAATGCTTCGAATAATGATAGAATAATCGCATTTGGATCATTCTGGGTGGTAACAGGTGTCACGCCTGCTTAAAGTTATCACCTTGTAAACCATCACTGATTGCATGAGTCTGTTTTCTTTTTTTCGCCGAGGTAATCAGGCGCAGGACAACAACAAGACGGCAGGTCGCGAAGGCTCCCTGGCAGTGGACGGCAGAGGCAGGCGCACACGGGGAACACCTGCCAGTGAGACGGATCTACAGCTTCCAGAAAAACAGCGAGCCCGTCGCCGTTTAATTGGCTCGATTGTATTGGTCGTTGCAGCCTTGATTGTGTTGCCCTTAGTCTTTGAATCCAAACCGCAGAAGCCAAACCTTAACCTTGCGTTGCAAGTGGATTCGAAAGCATCTTCCCAAGCGACTCCACCAGAACCAGCGCCAGCTGCTTCATCAGAACAAGAGGCGCAACCACCAGCAGAGCAGGTTGCCCAGCCACCACAAGACCAACAGCAGGCGCCGCAAAATGTCGGTGTTGCTGTGCCTGAACAAACGTCGAATGCCCAGCCAGCTGCAGTATCTGAGCCCGTAAAGGAAGCCGAGCTTGACCCTGGGGCAGATAAGGCAAGGGTTGAGCGCGAACAAAAAGCTAAGGCTGAACGCGAGCAGAAGGCTAAGGCGGATAAAGAACGAGAAGCAAAGGCCAAGGCAGAGCGCGAAAAAGCAGAACGTGAAAAGGCTGATCGTGAGAAGGCAGAGCGCGAAAAGGCTGCTAAAGAACGTGCTGCCAGAGAAAAAGCTGATAAGGAACGTGCAGAAAAAGAGCGAAAAGCCAAGGCTGAGAAGGAACGTGCAAAAGAAAAAGCAGCGGCCAAGAAAAAAGCCGCAGGCGGTGACCCAATCGGTCAGATGATTGTCAACAAGTCGAAGCGTCGTTGATTGCTGGATGGAGTGGGCAGTTGACATGGTTTGACATCCTGTTGGTGTTGCTGGTTGGTGGCCTGGCGCTTCGTAGTACGGTTAACGGTGCCATCAAGGAAGCCGCATCATTGGCAGGTTGGGTGATTGCTTTTTATGTGGCGACGCACTTTGGTGATGCAGTTGCGCCGTGGTTGCCGTCATCGATGACAGAAGGAACGGCTGGCGCCATCATCTTGTTTCTGGTGATGTTCATCGGGACGAAGATTTTGGTCTGGATGACAGGAAGGATGGTCAGTGGAGCCTTGGGCGTAGTCGGTTTGTCGTCGCTAGACAGGCTCTTAGGTGCATCGTTTGGTTTTTGCAAAGGCATGGTTATTGCAGTTGCGCTGGTGCTTGTGGCGGGGATGACGGATTTGCCGCAGAAGCCTTTCTGGCGTAATGCCATGTTTTCGCCGGCGATGGTATCACTGGCGAAGGGGACGATTCCCTACTTGCCAGATTATCTGGCAAAACGGATTGGTTACTGATGTTGGGTAACGGTTTTAATTTTGAGTGAGGAGACCACCATGTGTGGGATTGTTGGCATCGTTTCAAAATCACCGGTTAATCAGCTTATCTATGATGCATTGCAGCTTCTGCAGCACCGTGGGCAGGATGCTGCCGGTATTGCAACCTGTAATAATGGCAAGTTTGCTATGTTCAAGGCAAATGGTCTGGTAAGGGATGTTTTCCGAACTCGTAATATGCGTGCTTTACCGGGCGTTTGTGGGATTGGGCATGTTCGTTATCCGACTGCTGGTTCAGCGCGTAATGAAGAGGAAGCCCAGCCTTTTTATGTCAATGCCCCATTTGGGATGACTTTCGCCCACAACGGCAACCTGACTAACTGCGATGAACTTAAGGCAGATATGTTCAGGAATGACCGTCGCCATATCAATACCAATTCCGATTCTGAGGTTTTATTGAATGTCTTGGCGCATGAAATCCAACAGGCATCCAGTGGTGCTTCGCTTGATCCTGCTGCGCTTTTCAAGGCTGTCAGCGTGTTGCACCGCCGCGTCCGTGGTGCATATGCGGCTGTTGCGCACATAGCAGGATACGGGATTTTGGCATTCCGTGATCCCTATGGCATTCGTCCTTTGTGCCTGGGTTCTGCTGAAATCAACGGTAGTACGGAATACATGATTGCCAGTGAATCGGTTGCCCTAGAAGGTTTGGGCTTTAGGTTCATGCGTGATGTGGCTCCGGGAGAAGCCATCTTCATTGACCTTGATGGTGAACTTTATTGCTGCCAGTGTGCTGAGAACCCAAGCTTGAATCCATGTATCTTTGAGTATGTTTACCTTGCCCGACCAGATTCACTGATTGATGGTGCTTCAGTCTATGCAACACGCCTCAAAATGGGCGAATATCTTGCAGAAAAGATTAAGCATGAAATTCCAATGGGTGATATTGATGTCGTGATGCCAATTCCAGATTCATCCCGTCCAGCGACCATCCAGTTGGCCATGAAACTGGGCATTGAATACCGTGAGGGTATGATTAAGAACCGCTATATTGGCCGTACATTCATTATGCCAGGTCAAGCTGTTCGTAAACGTTCTGTCCGCCAGAAGTTAAATACCATTGGCTCTGAGTTTAAGGGCAAGAATGTCTTATTGGTTGACGACTCGATTGTTCGAGGGACGACTTGCCGTGAAATTATCCAAATGGTCCGGGAGGCGGGCGCCAACAAAGTGATGTTTGCTTCGGCAGCACCACCTGTGCGTTATCCAAACGTTTATGGTATTGACATGCCTACACGCCAGGAATTGATTGCGGGTTTGGGACAGAGTGTCGAAGACATTCGTCGTGAAATCACGGCAGATGCCTTGATTTACCAAGATTTGGCCGACCTCAAACAGTCGGTAACTGATGTCAATCCTGCATTGACGAGTTTTGATGCTTCCTGCTTCGATGGTGTTTATATAACAGGGGATGTTACACCGGAATACCTTGATAAACTGGAAGAGTCGCGATTGCATCCGGATTCTGCTTTCGCACCTGCCGATGATGGTGTACGCAACCAGTTAAATCTCTTCCGCGCATCTGGCAACGATTGATTGAAGGTATAAAACTATAAAGCCCGGGGCTTTGTACTGCTCCGGGTTTCCTTTTTTGACATAACCATGAGCAAAGCTTTTACCCGGGAAACTGACCAAGAAGACGATGAAGTCCAGACAGGAGTGCCTGCCTTACCAAAAGGCTTTAAGAATTATATTACGCCAAGCGGACTCAAGGCTCTTAAGGACGAATACTTGGAGTTGATTGATAAAGAACGCCCAAAAATCGTTTCCATTGTTTCATGGGCTGCATCGAATGGTGATCGTTCCGAAAACGGTGACTATATCTATGGCAAACGCCGTTTGCGTGAAATCGACCGAAGGCTTCGTTTTTTGCTTAAGCGCATTGAGTCCGCCGAAGAATTTGATCCGAGTATCCACCATGGTAAAGACCAGATTTTCTTTGGTGCAACGGTAACCTATGCACGAGAAGATGGTGAGGAAAACACAATCACCATTGTCGGAATTGATGAGTTCGATCCTTTGAAAGGTCGTATCAGCTGGATTTCCCCGATGGCAAGAACCCTCATTAAGGCACGGGAAGGTGATGTCGTGACCCTGAATACGCCTAATGGCTTTGAAGAGTTAGAAATCCTTGAGGTGAGATACCCATCGCCTAGGCGTTGATTTGTTTTTTAATAAAGAATTTATGTAGTTTTATTGTTCTTTAATAGCATATTTAGCGCATTTTGTTTAACACATTCTGCAATCGCAAAGTTCCTAAGCTTTTCATGAATGACACAGGAACGGTGGCTTTTTGTCGCCATGTCTCATCTTCTGATGTGCTTCTTAATGATGTCAAAATGATGGCAGATATAGGATAAGCTCTTTGAAACGTGGGTTTACAATCAAATTGTAGCTGAGATAGTACTCAATTCTGGATGGCGTATCGCATTTTCGTAATGGGAATAGGCAGGCTCGATTTTATAGTGGAAGACGCTTAGGGCAGGCTACTGGGGATTGAAACGAAAAGCTTCAAGTCATTGACGAGTGAAGGCACCAAACACCTTAAATGGTTTGCAAAGTAGGCCAAGCATCCATTTACTGGGATTGTTCTTTATGCAGGTAACAATATCACTAGTTTCGGTGATGGTGTTTATGGAATTCCTTATTTTGCCTTGTGGGGGAATAGCTTAAGGCAATCAATCCTTTTGGAAAAGGCTTGACTTGGATGCTGTGCAGAACCGAAAAGGCGTGGTAATCTATATACTAAAGCGGTTTATTGTTCTGGCAAACTGAAATTTATTTAAAAAGGAAGAGACATGAGTAATCCAAGATACATGCATACGCTTTATTGCGATGACATCCGCCAGGAAGCCAATGGTAAAGCGATTTATATTGGTGTCTATGGTAATACGATGAACATTACTGTTGATGAAGCGGCTTTCAAAGAGAACAATGGTGTTGTCGTTCCAAGGTTGTGCCTTGTGACTCAGCTGAATTCACCGGCTTCAGAACCGATGAAAAAAATCGATTTCAGTATTAACCTCGATGGTGAAGCGGTCAGCCAGTTTTCTGCGGAAATGCCGCCATTGCCTGAAGACCAGTCTATCCGCTATCAGACCTGTAATATTGTGAATACGATTTCGCTGACTCTGAGGACGTCCAGCCGTTTGAGTGTTACCGCTAAAATTGGCGATCAGGAGATTGAAGGGCCGGGCCTTGCAATCCGTCTGGCACTTCGTAGGCCGGCAGTCCAAGAGCAGGCTGCTTCTCAGGCAGAAGTCGCGCCTGAAGAAAAGGCTGCAAGTTAAGCGATAATCAGCATTTTGCTGTTTTTGCCCCGTTATTGCCTGCGAGTAGCGGGGTTGCCTGTCTTCTCGAAGGCAAGAAGGTAGGTACAATAGTCCAACGGCTGGCGGTTTCTGAGTCAGGATGATTTGAGGAAATCTTATGACCCTGCATGCCAAGAATATCTTTTCTTATACATCAAGTCGGACAAAACGTTCTAAGCCAGCCCCCTTCCTGCCGATGTCCCGGGAGGAGATGGAGCTCTTAGGTTGGCGGTATTGTGACATAATCATTGTGTCGGGTGATGCATATATTGACCATCCAAGCTTTGGCGCATCGATTATTGGGCGTGTGCTGGAAGCACAAGGGTTCAAAGTAGGCATTATTGCACAGCCTGATTGGCGTTCAGTCAACGACTTCAAGCTGTTGGGGCGGCCGCGTCTGTATTACGGCATTACGTCCGGTAATATGGATTCGATGGTCAACCGTTACACGGCCGAACGTAAAATCCGTTCGGACGATGCATATACGCCGGGCGGTGTTGCGGGTAAGCGTCCCGACAGGGCTTTACTGGTCTATGCTCAACGGGCAAAAGAAGCGTATCCTGGCATTCCTGTTGTCATAGGTTCTATTGAGGCAAGTCTGCGCCGCGTGGCGCATTATGACTATTGGTCTGACAATATCCGACGTTCTGTTTTGCCGGATTGCAAGGCTGATTTATTGGTTTACGGTAATGCAGAACGTGCGATGGTCGAGTTGTCCCACCGCATGGCTTCAGGGGAACCAATTGCCAATATCCGTGATTTGCGTGGAACGGCTTTCATGGTACCCAATGGATGGCGGCCAGCAGCGGATTGGGAGGAGATTGACTCCTCGCACTTGGATAAGCCAGGTCCCGTTAAACCGCATCCCAATCCATACTTCCCTGAAATCGAGGCGTGCCAAAACAAGAAAGCCGAAGACTTAAGGAAAAATTCGGTATCAGGAACCGTTTCTGTGCAAGTCAAGGAGCAACGCGTTAGTTTGCTTCGGCGCAACCATACCAAGACGGTTGTACGTTTGCCATCGTTTGAGCAGGTCAAAGAAGATCCAGTCCTTTATGCACATGCATCCAGGGTGTTGCACCAAGAATCCAATCCAGGTAATGCCCGCGCATTGGTTCAAGCGCATGGAGAACGCGATGTTTGGTTGAATCCACCACCCTTGCCCTTGTCGATGGAAGAGATGGACGGTGTTTATGGTCTGCCATATGCCCGGGCACCGCATCCATCCTATGGCAACCAGCGGATTCCTGCTTGGGAGATGATCCGTTTTTCCGTGAACATCATGCGAGGTTGCTTTGGGGGGTGTACTTTCTGCTCGATTACCGAGCATGAGGGACGGATTATCCAGAGTCGTTCTGAAGATTCCATCATCCGTGAAATTGAAGAAATCCGAGATAAAGTCGACGGGTTTACTGGGTTTATTTCTGATCTGGGAGGACCAACAGCCAATATGTACCGTTTGGGATGCAAGAATCCCAAAGTGCAGGCAGTCTGCCGCCGATTGTCATGCGTTTATCCTTCAATATGTAAGAATTTAAATACTGATCATGAACCACTGATTCATTTGTATCGTCGAGCGCGGGCGGTTCCTGGGGTGAAACGGATTTTCATTGGGTCAGGCGTACGGTATGACTTGGCGGTGTGTTCGCCAGAATATGTCCGCGAGTTGGTGACCCATCATGTAGGAGGGTTGTTGAAGATTGCACCTGAGCATACCGAACCCAATGTACTCTCAAAGATGATGAAACCTGGCATTGGTACATACGATGCCTTTAAGCGCTTGTTTGACAAGTATTCTCGTGAGGCAGGCAAGGAACAGTACTTGGTACCGTATTTCATTGCAGCACATCCTGGCGCGACCGATGAAGATATGCTGAATTTGGCACTGTGGCTTAAGCAGCATGATTTCAGACCAGACCAGGTGCAGACATTTATGCCGACCCCAATGGCTTTGGCATCTACGATGTACTACTCGGAACGCAATCCGCTGGAGCCTGTGTCTTACGATTCAGAAAGGGTCGAGACGGCTCGGAAAGGACAGGTGCGTCGTTTGCATAAGGCTTTTTTACGCTACCACGATCCTGAGAATTGGCAATTATTGCGGACGTGGTTGCGCCAGCACGGTCATAGTAACCTGATTGGTACCGGGCCGGATGCGTTGATACCACCTTGGAAGTCTGCGCCAGCTAAAGGACCTCGGTTTCCGGCTGGCAAGCCAGCTTTAGGAAAGAGCCAGATAAAAACGTCGTCAACTAAAACAGGTAAGTCCTTTGACCAGTCTCGTAAGTCTGGAAGGCGAGGGACTGGTCGTAGTGATGAACTGACGCAACGTGATCCTCGGGCTATTCGTAAAGGGAGTGTTTCACTGAAAGGGCGTCGATAACGGAAGTTTGGCTATGTCCTTGCATTTCAGCCTGGAATTTTTGCGTTTTTGGGTTTATCTTGCAAAGGCTTTTCTTTAAGATTAGGGGCAGTGCTTAGCGGTCTGAGAAAGATCGTTATGCAGGACGCCAAAAAGGAAGGACGGAAAGCGATGGAGAATCAGAATCAAGTTCCAACGGAGGGTTCCCCAGAAGAACCGGAAAAAAAACCGGACTTTGTTAGTAGGGCCAAAGAGGCGCTTCGTCGGCGTTGGGTCAAATGGACAGCTATCGGAATCGGTGGCTTCATCGTTTTTTGGTGTGTGTTTGGTTTTTTGGCGTTGCCAGGCATCATCAAATCTAAGGCACAGGATTTTGTCGCAGAAAAGTTCCATCGGACAATCGACTTTAAGGATGTGTCCTTCAATCCGTTGACATTGACCCTCACGATGGAGGGATTGCATCTTTCAGAGCCCAATAGTAAGGAAGATTTTGTTTCTTTTGACAGGTTGATGGTCAATCTGTCTTCTGAATCCATTTTCCGCTTGGCACCCGTCATTGAAGAGCTTGAACTGGAAAAACCGGTTGTCCATTTAATCCGAACCGAAAAGAACCATTACAACTTCGATGACTTCATTGCGTTCGCCTTAAAACCAGAAAAGGATAAGAAACCAACTTATTTCTCAGTTAATAATATCCAGATTAAGAACGGTACGATTACTTTTGATGATCGGCCAAAAGGAAAGGATCATGTCATTGATACCTTGAACCTATCTATCCCATTTATCTCAAATATTCCATCCAAGGTCGATATCTTTGTTGACCTTGCATTGAGTGCTAATGTGAACCACGAGAAGTTTGAATTAGGGGGTAAGGCGCGAGCGTTCTCAAAAGACAAGGATGGTAATGTTCATATCAAGCTTGAAGCTTTGAAACTCCTTTCTTACATGGAGTATGTGCCGTTTAAGACAAACTTCAACCTGAAAGACGGTAGGCTTGATACTGACCTGAAAGTGAGCTTTATCAAACCAGAAACAGGCGACATGGGGCTGACGGTCAGTGGTGATTTTGTATTGAATTCCCTTCTTGTCACTGAATTAAACGGTAAACCGGCAGTTAATTTGCCTCGTTTTGCTGTCACTCTGGATAAGAGCGATGTGTTGGCAGGCAACATCAACATTACAGAGATTGCATTAAAGCAGCCTCAAATCAATTTGGGACGAAATACGGCCGGCCAATGGAATCTGGAACAGATGGCACAGCTGACACCGATTGCTGATGCAAATAGTGGTTATGATCCGGTTATTCCGAAGGATCCTGATGCCCAGGTAACACCAGCAACGGAGGAGACGGCGTTGGCTTCGGAGGATTCTTCTTCCAGTGCGTTGGTTATTGGTTTGAAGAAATTGGCCATTGAAGAAGGTGTGATTAAAGTCGATGATGGTTTGAAGCAGGTACCATCTGATTTTGTGCTGAAGAATTTTGGGCTCCAGATTGACGATGTGACGGTCAATTTGAGTGAAAAGAATGCGACAGTTGGTAATGTTTTTTCAGAAGGTGCCCGCATCCAGTTTGCAATGAAATTGTTGCCTTCTGCAAAAAACGTCCAGCAGAAAGCTAAGACGGTTGTTCGTCAGGCGGCTGCTCAAGCAGCAGGGGGGAGCTTCGGATTTTTGGTTGATCGGATTGAACTGAAGAATTGGGGCATTACCTTTCAGAACACGTTGGTGGGTAAGAAAGTCACAACCCAGGTGGATAACCTGAATGTTACCGTAGAGAAACTCTCCAGTGACTTCACAAAACCAGCGCCGGTGACAGTGAGCGCTAAGGTTAATAAGCGTGGTTCGTTGGACGTCAAGGGTACCGTGGCTCCATCGCCGCTTAAGGCTGATGTGAACCTGAACATCAAGGATGTGGATATCACTTTCATCCAGCCATTTATTGATGAAAAGGTCAATATGGCGTTAAGGCGTGCAGACCTGTCAGTGCAGGGGCGTGCACAGGTATCCAAGATGGGAGATAGCCTGAAAGGGACTTTTGCTGGTAATGCCGCAATCAACCGGCTGGTTACCATTGACCAGATGACGAAGGAACCGTTCGTCGATTGGAATGTCTTGAAGTTGCAAGGTATCAAGGCCAACTTGGAACCACTGAATGTCGTGGTCGATCATGTAATGCTGGATCAGTTCTTTGCTCGTGTCATTCTGCGTGAAAACGGGGTGCTGAACATCCATGACATCTTAAGGAGTAAAGCAGGCGGTCGTCGTAGTCTGACCAGAAGTGACGAAGGCTTGCCGTTTGATAAGGCAGAAGAGGGTGTCAAACCATCTGAAGGTACTCCGCAACCTGAAGCACAGAGTGCAGAAGTTGCTCAGGCTGATGCTGAAAAACCAGTTGCTGAGGATGCAACCAAGACGCCGCCGATTTCGGCCTTAGGCGCAAAAGAGCCGCATGATGTGGCGCCGGACGAAGTCGCACCAGAAGAGACCACCACCTTTGCTCCAGCGCAGGATGAACCTCCTCCTAACTACTCACTAGCTGTACGGAAGTTCACGTTGACTAATGGTCGAGTACGCTTTACCGATAACTTCATCCGTCCGCATTACACTGCAAATCTGATGAATTTAAACGGTAAGGTAGAACATATTTCCACGAGTCCGGATACACGCTCGCATATTGAAATCCATGGTAAGGTCAATGGGGCACCACTGAAAATCACAGGTGCAGCCAACTTGTTAAGTCAGAAGCTTTCGCTGGATATCAAGGCGTCTGTCAAGGGGATGGAACTTTCGCAATTCAGTTCTTACTCGGGTAAGTATATTGGATATGGCATTGCTAAAGGGAAGCTCTCCTTTGACGTGGCTTATAAGATTGAAGACCGTAAGCTTAAAGCAGAAAACCAGTTAATTTTGGATCAGCTGACTTTGGGTAAAGAAGTTGAAAGTCCTGATGCTCTCAAACTACCTGTGCGCTTAGCGTTGGCGTTGCTTAAAGACCGTAATGGCGTTATTGACCTGAACCTTCCGATTGGCGGATCACTGGATGACCCGCAATTCTCAATAGGCGGTATTGTCATCAAGGTGATTGTCAATGTTTTGACGAAGGCAGTGACAGCGCCATTTAACCTGTTGGCTTCACTCATTGGTGGTAGCGATGTCGAGCTCTCGTACTTGCCATTTGATCCAGGCGTTTCGTCCATTACCGATAAGGAGACGAAGGTACTGGAATCTTTGACGAAAGCCTTGAATGAACGGCCTGCTCTGCAACTTGAGATTACCGGTAAATATGATCCTGAAGTCGATGCTATCGGATTAGGCAAACAGCGCATCCTCCGAAAGATGCGTGAAATGAAGCGCAAAGAAACGGGCTTACCTGAAACAGAGAAGGTCAGCATCAGCGATTCTGAATATGCCGATAAACTTAAGCAGATTTACAAGAGTGAGAAATTCGACAAACCGTCCAATTGGATAGGTATGGATAAATCTTTGCCAACCGCCGAGATGGAACAGTTGCTTTCCAAGCATTATGCGAAGTCGGTTACTGAAGATGACCTTTTGAAGCTGGCCAATCGCCGTGGGCTGGTTGTTAAGGAATGGTTGCTTGAAAAAGGCAAGATTCCTGATGGTCGGTTGTATGTCCTCCAGAGTGAAAAGGGCACAGGTGGCGCTAACAAGGTTGACTTCTCGTTGCGCTGATTGAGAAGTTTTTTACCCAGAGAGACGCCATGGGTTACCTCAGGCGTTTCTTCTGGGGGGCAGGAGATTACTTTTTCCGGAATACGAGATCCCAGACACCATGCCCTAGGCGCAGTCCCCGCTTTTCAAATTTGGTGACTGGGCGGTAGTCAGGACGTGGAGCGTAGCCGTTTGCTGTGTTTTCAAGCTGGGGTTCTGCGTTCAAGACGTCGAGCATCTGTTCGGCGTAGTTTTCCCAGTCGGTTGCACAATGTAGGTAAGCGCCGGGTTTGAGTTTTGTGCAGAGGAACTGTACGAATGGGGGTTGGATTAACCGGCGTTTCTGATGCCTTGCTTTGTGCCATGGGTCTGGAAAGAAAACATGAACACCAGCTAAGGAATTGTCTGGAATCATGTTTTCCAAAACCTCGACGGCATCGTGCTGGATAATCCGGATGTTCTTGAGTCCTTTTTCGCCAATTAACTTTAAGAGTGCTCCAACCCCTGGAGTGTGTACTTCTACTCCTATGAAGTTGAGATGTGGGAGTGCTTCTGCAATAGTTGCGGTTGTTTCTCCCATACCAAAGCCGATTTCAAAGATGGTATCTGCCTGCCTGTCAAAGAGGGTGAGGTAGTCCAACTGTTTTTTTTCATATGGGACGCAAAAGCTGGGCCCCAATTCTTGGATGGCTCGTTCTTGTCCAGATGAAACGCGCCCCGTGCGGGTGACAAAACTGCGGATGCGGTGGACTTCTGGGTCATAGAACAAGGTTTTCCCGGCTTTGTTGGTCTGTAGCTGATCGGACATAGCTTTGGCAGGATGTAGATAATAAAAAACCCGCCTGAAGCGGGTCAATTCTGCGGATTTTTTGGTGCCCACGGAGGGATTTGAACCCCCACACCTCGCGGCACATGGACCTGAACCATGCGCGTCTACCAATTCCGCCACGTGGGCTTTCCGATTTCAGTGCAAGCACCGAAAGAGACGCTCATTATAATGGTCTTTTAGAGTTTGTCAAATCTCTTGCAGAAACTGTGAAAAAAAAGCATCATGTTGCTGTTATTGGATAATCCTTTCCTTTTGCTGCTAGCGGAGCCCATATGATGAAACAGTATGCCTATCCCATTCCCAGCCGCGCCGAAATCCTTGAAACACTTTATGGGGCAACGCGGGGGTATGGTGTTAAAAGGCTTGCCAAAGAACTGCATGTTAAGACAACAGAGTTTACGGGCTTTTTAAAACGGTTGGATGCGATGGTGCGTGACGGGCAACTGACCCAGGATGCTAAGGGAGCCTATAAGGTCAATACGTCTGCTGAGTTTATCCCAGGGTACGTACAGGGGCATCCAGATGGCTATGGCTATTTAATCCGTGATGATGGTGAAGAGCCGGTTTACTTGAGTGAACGTGAAATATTCAAGGTCATGCCGAATGACCGTGTGGATGTGCGTATTACGGGGTACGACAAGAAAGGGCGCCCAGAAGGTACCATTGTAATGGTCACGTCCCGATCAACGACACATGTCGTTGGTCGGCTTTCTCGAGTTGGTGGAAGTTGGCAGGTCACGCCAGAAGATCAGCGTATTGCGCATGAAATTTTGTTGGAAGGCAAACCAGGCAAAGCAAAGGAAGGGCAGTATGTCAATGTGGAGTTGACGGAACAGCCAACCCGTTATGGACCGCCCAAGGGAAAGATTGTTGAAGTTTTGGGCAATCGAGAAGATTCAGGTGTTGAAATCGAGATTGCTGTGCGTCGGTTCGGCTTGCCTTATCTCTTTTCGCCTGGTGCAACGCAGGAAGCAGATTCTTTGCCAGAAACGGTTTTACCGGAAGAGATTAAGGGGCGTATTGATCTGCGTGATATACCGTTGGTTACCATTGATGGGGAAGATGCGCGTGACTTTGATGATGCTGTTTTCTGTACACCGGTTACAGTCGATGGCTCTGAGGGATACCGTTTGATTGTTGCTATTGCCGATGTAAGCCATTACGTTAAACCAGGCTCATGTTTGGATGACGATGCACTTTCAAGGGCAACGTCTGCGTATTTTCCGCGGCGCGTCATACCGATGCTTCCTGAAAAACTCTCCAATGGTATCTGTTCATTGAATCCGGATGTTGACCGTCTCGTGATGGTTTGTGATGCCGTTGTCAATACAGAAGGTGATGTCACTGCTTACCAGTTTTATCCAGCGGTGATGCATTCGGCGGCTAGGTTGACCTATACCGAGGTCTATGCGATTTTGACCAACCCAGTTGGTGCGGAAGCTACCCAGCGCAAGGCTTTAGTGCCGCACCTAAATGACCTGTATGCACTTTACAAGGTGTTGGAAAAGGGACGGAAGCGTCGCGGTGCGATTGACTTTGAAACGGTCGAAACGGAAATAATCTGCAATGAGGACGGTAAGATTGAAAAAATCTTGCCCAGGGAGCGCAATGATGCGCATAAACTCATTGAAGAGTGCATGCTTGTTGCTAATGTCTGTGCGGCACAGTTTGTCGAGCACCATCAACGAATAGGGCTTTACCGTATCCATGCGAAACCCTCTTTAGAAAAACTTCAAAATGTCCGCGGTTATCTGGCTTTATCAGGCATTACGTTAGGCGGCGGCGAGTCGCCGATGCCGGCTGATTATGCAAAAGTCCTTGAGCAGGTCGCAGGACGGCCTGATGAAATGATTTTGCAGACGATGCTTTTGCGTTCTATGCAGCAAGCGGTGTATTCGCCGAGTAATATCGGGCATTTTGGCCTTGCATTTGACGCCTATATGCATTTTACCAGTCCCATTAGACGTTACCCAGATTTGTTAACGCATCGGGTGATTAGGGCGATTCTGGCTGGAGAAAAATATGTGCCGAAGGGAATTGATCCTAAGAAACTCAACCTGGATGTTCCTGTAGCCATGCGCCAGCAGGTCTGGCAGCCTGCTGGGCTTGGGAAACGTTCCGGGAAACCAGACCGTGAACAGATGGTATGGGGAATGTTGGGGGTTCATTGTTCGGCTAATGAGCGCCGTGCGGATGAAGCGTCTCGTGATGTGGAACAGTGGCTGAAGTGCTGGTATATGCACGATAAGTTGGGTGAAGATTTTGATGGCATCATCTCAAGCGTGACAAGTTTTGGGATATTTGTCCAGTTGAAAGATTTTTATGTCGAAGGGCTGGTGCACGTCACTGACTTGGGGTCTGACTATTACCACTATAACGATGTCCGACGAGAATTGCGTGGAGAGGATAGTGATGTAACGTTTGGTTTAGGGGACAGCGTCAAGGTTCGGCTTGCTCGGGTTGATATGGATGCGCGCCAGATTGACTTTGTTCTTATAGAAGCGCCGACGTCGCGTAAGCGTTCCAAAAGGGCGTCGAAAGGCAAGGGCGTATCTTCAGGGCAGTCTGAGTGAAGGAAATTATGAAACATAAAGCAGTTTTTGGTTTTCATGCGGTCACTTCCCGGATCCGCCATGAGGCATCTTCGGTTGAGATGATTTATGTAGATGGTACACGTAATGACCGACGGATGCAGGATTTACTGGCGCTAGCAAAATCCTTTAGTGTACGCATCATTCAATCAGACAGTACGCGTCTGGATAAATTGTGTGGAACACGGCGTCATCAAGGCGTTGTGGCGATGGCTGAACCTTTGTCTTTGGCTAGGAACCTAGATGAATTGCTCGATGCCATTTCAGGGACACCTTTATTGTTAGTGTTGGATGGCATTACGGATCCCCATAATTTGGGGGCGTGTCTCCGTGTTGCCGACAGTGTGGGCGCACATGCAGTGATTGCGCCAAAAGACCGCTCAGTTGGTATCAATGCAACAGTTGAGAAAGTGGCCAGTGGAGCTGCGCAGACTGTTCCTTATATTCCAGTGACGAACTTAGCTCGAGCGTTGCGTCAGTTGAAAGAACGTGGTATCTGGGTTGTTGGGACGTCGGATGCTGCGACTAAAAGTCTCTACGATGTTGACTATACGGTGCCGACTGCCTTTGTGATGGGGGCTGAAGGATCTGGCATGCGGCGTTTGACCCAGGAAGTGTGCGATGAATTGGTGGTCATCCCGATGATGGGGAGTGTTGAGAGTCTTAATATCTCGGTTGCATCGGGTGTTTGCCTCTACGAGGCAAGGCGTCAGCGGTTAAAGGGCTAGGTTCTATTGTTGTCCGTGGAAAAGTGTTTTTTCGTGCAGGATTCTGCGGAAACGGTTATCATCACGAACCATTATTTGATGCGCTTTTTCAAAATGGGCCGCTTCAGGGAAGAAATCAAAAGCATTATGGAACGCGATCCTGCTGCACGTAGCGGCTGGGAGATAGTGACGTGCTATCCAGGTTTCCAGGCATTGGCAGTCCATCGCTTGTCTCATTGGCTTTGGAACCATAAGTTAAAGTGGTTTTCCCGTTTTATTTCGCATTTAGCCCGTATTTTTACAGGTATTGAAATCCATCCGGCTGCTGTTATTGGCCGCCGGGTATTCATCGATCATGGTTGCGGTGTTGTGATTGGTGAGACGGCAGAAGTAGGAGATGACTGCACTATCTACCAAGGGGTCACGCTAGGTGGCACATCCCTGACTAAAGGGAAAAAGCGCCATCCGACTTTGGGTAATGGTGTTATCTGTGGTGCTAATGCGCAGATTCTTGGCAGTTTTACGGTGGGTGATGGTGCAAAGGTTGGTTCTAATGCGGTTGTTGTCCGTGAGGTGCCTCCCGGTGCGACGGCAGTTGGCAACCCCGCCCGCATTATTCTAAAAGAAGACCCGAAAGATTCTGCTAAAGCGGATGCTGCAACTAGGCTCTTTAATTCTTATGGCATTACGGCCAATGAGGATGATCCTCTGATTAAAGCATTGCATGGGTTGATCAACAACAATGCAGCGCAGGAGCGGCGTATCCAGCAATTGACCGATGCTTTGGAGAAGGCAGGTATTGCCGTTGAAGCGGCTGATGAAGAAGGTGGAACGCTCAGTACTGAGCAACTCAACCGCCTAATGGAGTGATGTCAGAGCGCGTGCCTTGTAATGGCACCGTCGGCAGCCACAGAAAGCCAGTCTCCTCGTGGCATTTTCGGGTCATCTAAATCCCAGTCAGACAGTACAATCCGGCGTTTGATGCCATCGGGCATTTCAATGGGGTGTTCGCCAGGGCGGTGCGTATGACCGTGGATTAAGACATCAGCATTTGTTTTCCTGAAAAGGTCTTTGACTGCATCTAGGTTCACATCCATGATTTTGGCAGACTTGGTCATTTTGCTTTTTGCGCTGTCCTTTCTGGCATTGGTGGCAATAGACTTTCGCTTTGAGAGAGGAACCAAAAGGAAGAAAAAGCGCCAGATGGGGTTTCTGACCTTGGCGCGGAATTTCATGTAGGCTTCATCGTCTGTGCACAGGGCGTCGCCGTGTGAAAAGGCAATCCGGGTGTTACCAGCAGTGAAGAGGCCGGGTTCTTCCAAGGCTGTGGCGCCGGTTGCTTTTAAGAATTTTTTACCAGTGAGGAAATCGCGGTTTCCACAGAGCCAATAAACGGCAGTACCACTGTCAGCTACTGCTTTGATGGCGTTGACGATACGCAACAAGTAGGCATCACCAGCCATAGCATCGTCGCCAACCCAGTATTGGAAAAGGTCGCCTAAGATATAAAGCCGTTCAGTTTGCCGGGCTTCATTTTCCAAGAAAGAAAGGAAAGCCCGCGTCGTTTCAGGTAGTTCTTCAGACAAATGCAGGTCTGATAGGAAAACTGCTTTGAAACGGGCAGGCGCATCCATAGCAAAAAGTTGTTTGGTATCTGGTCAGACTTCTTCTGCGGATTCAATAATGACGCTTTCCAGAGGGACGTCTTGATGGCCGGTTGGGTGGAAGATTGTCCTGACACCTTTGATTTTGTCGACAACGTCCATGCCTTCCGTGACTTTGCCAAAGACACAATAACCCCAGCCGTCTTGGCCTGGATAGTCAAGGAAATCATTGTTGGCAACATTGATGTAGAACTGTGCTGTGGCGGAGTGTGGGTCGCTGGTGCGTGCCATTGCAATGGAATACCGCTTGTTGGAAAGCCCGTTCTTGGCTTCATTTTCAATCGGTGCATTGGTGCGTTTCTGGTTCATCGCTTGGTCGAAACCGCCACCTTGGATCATGAAGTTGTCGATGACGCGGTGGAAGATGGTGCCGTTATAGAATCCGGAATTAACGTATTCCAAGAAGTTCTTGACGGTTTTAGGTGCTTTTTCTGCGTTGAGTTCGATCTTAATCTTGCCGAAATTGGTGTTTAAGATGACAGCCATGTTTTTCCTTGGTAAGTTGAGGGTCAAAGATAGAAGGGTACAGGCTTTAAGCTCCGTACCAAAAACGAATGCATTCTAGCAGACTCACGCACGCAATGATATTGCTAACAGGAACGGCCAGTTTCTTGATTGTGCGGTTATGTCGATAGCTCGCGTAAGGATATGAGGCAATCTGTTAAAATAGCTATTTGTACCTTAATTGAATCAGGTGACCAACCATTATGAGCGAGCTTCAGATATATAACAGCCTCACAAGGACTAAGCAGGTCTTTAAGCCGATTGTACCCGGGAAAGTCGGAATGTACGTTTGTGGGATGACAATCTATGATTACTGCCATATGGGGCATGCTCGCATGATGATGTCGTTTGACGTTGTCTACCGTTGGCTCAAGGCGTTGGGTTATGATGTCACTTATGTCCGTAATATTACCGATATTGACGACAAAATCATCCGGCGTGCTGGTGAAAACGGCGAAACCATGTTGAATCTGACGACGCGTTTTACGCGGTACATGCACGAAGATACAGAAGCTTTGGGGATTTTGCCGCCAGACTATGAACCTAAAGCTACGGAATATATTGATGAAATGCTTGCCATCATTGATAAGCTGGAGAAAAACGGCTTGGCCTATCAATCGGAAGATGGTGATGTGAACTATTCTGTCAGGGATTTCAAGGGCTACGGCAAGCTTTCCGGTAAGTCGTTGGATGACTTACGCGCTGGCGAGCGTGTGGATATCAATACTGGTAAGCGTGATCCCTTGGACTTTGTCCTCTGGAAGTCTGCCAAGGATTCAGAACCTGATGAAGCAAAGTGGGACTCCAAATGGGGGAAAGGTCGCCCGGGTTGGCACATTGAGTGCTCGGCTATGTCCAGTAAACTCTTGGGGGAACATTTCGATATCCATGGTGGTGGATTTGACTTACAGTTTCCGCATCATGAAAACGAAATTGCCCAGTCTGAGGGGGCATCAGGCAAGACTTTTGTGAACTATTGGATGCACAATGGTTTTGTCCGTGTCGACAATGTGAAGATGTCGAAGTCGTTGGGCAACTTTTTCACTATCCGTGATGTGCTGAAAGATTATGATGCAGAAGTGTTGCGCTTTTTTATCATCCGTACTCATTACCGTAGTCCACTTAATTATTCGGATGCGCACTTAAATGATGCGAAAGGAGCATTGACACGTTTGTATACGGCTTTAAACGGCGTGGATGCGAAAGTTGCTGATATTGATTGGTCAAACCCCTATGCCGCGCGCTTTAAGGATGCAATGAATGATGACTTCAATACAGCAGAAGCCGTAGCTGTCCTCTTTGAGTTGGCGGGCGAAGTCAATCGGACGCATTCTGTTGAAACGGCATCCCTCTTAAAATCCCTAGGAGGTGTCTTAGGGCTTTTAGATCGTAATCCTGCTGAGTTCCTGCAGGCAGGTACGGGCGATATTGATACCGGATGGATTGAAGAACAGATTAAAGCACGCCTTGCTGCGAAGAAGGGTAAGGATTATGCTGAAGCAGATCGCATTCGCCAGACGCTCAAAGAAAAAGGCATTGAATTAGAGGATAAACCAGGTGGCATCACTGAATGGCGCCGGGCTTGATTGGTTGGTCGTTTGCAGTTTGTACAAGATAATTTGAGGTTGCCCGGTTAGGGGGCCAAAAGGAGATAGTGTGGCTAAAACGATGTTTCTCAGTTTCGAGCAGCCGATTGCTGAACTGAATGCGAAAATCGAGGAACTGCGTCTGGTTCAGGGCGATTCTTCCGTTGATATTTCAGAGGAAATCCGTCAGCTGGAGGAAAAACACCGCCAGTTGATTGAAGATACCTATGCTGGGTTGACTCCTTGGCAGGTTTCCCAGATTGCCCGTCATCCTAATAGACCCTATACACTTGACTATATCCAAGAGATTTTTACGGATTTCCGTGAGTTGCATGGTGACCGCGCGTTTGCAGACGATCCTGCCATTGTCGGCGGTTTGGCACGTCTGGATGGTATGCCCTGTGTGGTAATTGGTCACCAAAAGGGGCGTGACATCAAGGAACGGAGTTTCCGTAATTTCGGGATGCCGCGGCCTGAAGGCTACCGCAAAGCATTGCGATTGATGCACACAGCAGAAAAGTTTGGATTGCCAGTCTTTACCTTTGTTGATACGCCTGGGGCATTCCCAGGGATTGATGCTGAAGAACGTGGACAGTCTGAAGCCATTGGTCGAAACCTCTATGAAATGGCAGAAATTAAAGTACCGCTAGTTGCTACTGTGATTGGTGAAGGTGGTTCCGGTGGTGCTTTGGCCATTGCGGTTGCAGACGTTGTGCAGATGCTTGAAAATTCCATTTATTCCGTGATTTCCCCAGAGGGGTGTGCGTCCATTCTCTGGAAGACGGCAGAACGCGCGAATGAAGCGGCGGAGGCCTTGGGGTTGACAGCGAAGCGGCTGAAAGAGATTGGATTGATTGACCGTATCATCCAAGAACCTGTTGGTGGGGCACATCGCAATATGACGGAGACAGCAGCACGTATCAAGGTGTCTTTAATTGAGGCTTATGAAAGGCTAAGGGATGTCCCTGCTGATGCTTTGCTTGCTGCCCGTCAGGAAAAGTGGCTGAATTTCGGTAAATTCAGCGATACAGTATCCGTTGCCTAGGAATTGGTCTTGCCTTCAGTCTGGGAATCCTTCCAATCTTCACTTGAGGCAATCCTTTCGCGCTTTCCGGCAAAGGTTCCCTTTGCTGTTGCTTATAGTGGTGGCGCCGATTCAACGGCGCTGCTTATCCTTGCACATCGCTATGCGAAGCAAGAGAATCGTTGCCTTTATGCTTTTCATATCCATCATGGTATTAGCCCAGATGCGGATCAGTGGATGTCACATTGCCATAGTACTTGTGACGCGTTAGGCGTTGCGTTTGGTGCGCAGAAAGTGCATGTAAATGGTACGTCTGGCGGCATTGAAGCCGATGCCAGAACCAAGCGCTATCGAGCTTTGGGAGGGTTGGCTAGGGCGCATGGCGTTTCCTTAATCCTCACAGCTCATCATTTGGATGATCAATGCGAGACTATCCTGTTGCAACTTTTTCGGGGAACCTTTCTTGCTGGTTTGACCGGGATGGATTCTTGTGTGGTGTTGCCTTATCAGGCAGGCAAAACAGATATTTATTTGGGGCGGCCTCTGCTATCGGTTACGAAGCGTGACCTTGAAGATTTCCTGTCTGCGTCTGGGATTCCTTTTGTTGAAGATGCATCGAACCGCGATACGTCATACCGACGGAATGCCTTGCGTCACTGCGTTATGCCGTTAATCGGCGCATCGTTTCCTGGGTTTGAAAAGCATCTGGCTGGGACAGGGCGCACGGTAGCTTCTGCACTTAAACTCTTAGATATGTTGGCTGCTGAAGACCTAGCGGGCTGCGTTGATGAGAACAAGGCTTTGGATATGGTTGTGGTGAGATGTTTGAGTGATGAGCGTATTGAAAACCTGCTTAGATATTGGTTGAAGGTCAATCAAATCCGTATACGGTCGTCTGCCTGGTTTTTTGAACTTAAGAGACAGTTGATGTCAGTTAACCACGATGTTAAGACGGTGTTGGCAATGGATGGGAAAGTCATCCGGAAATATCGGGACAAGGTGAAGATGGAAAGACAAGAAAAACGTGAACCACCGCAGCAAGCGTTGGACTTTAACTGGAATGGTGAACCATCCATTGAGTTTCGTACATGGTACGGCATCCTGACATTTGAATTGGGCGAGACTGGATTTGATGTGGACTGGTTTAGAGGGCGGATTTTCAGTCTGCGTCCATACCAAGGTAGTGCACGGCTGGTCTTGCAAGGACGGCCATCAAAGGATCTTAAAAGCTTGTATCAAGAAGCTGGTATTTCAGGCGAAGATCGGCGTTTCTTGCCGTCCATCTGGTGGGAAGATGAGCCCATTTTTGCTGCAGGTATTGGCCAGTCCGCTAAATGGGCAGGAAAATCGGGCAAATGCGTCCAATTGGTCTGGAAGAGGCTTCCATGATACCTATTCATGGCGGAAAAAAAGGATTTTTCCAGTGCAAAGGCAGTCATTTTAAGGTACAGTTGATATTTGAATTTTTACTTCCAGGTACTGAGATCTTATGGCTTTAGTTGTTCATAAATATGGTGGTACATCGATGGGGTCGGTTGATCGCATCAAGAATGTGGCACGCCGCGTTGCGAAGTGGCATGACGCGGGTTATCAGGTCGTTGTTGTCCCTTCCGCAATGGCTGGTGAAACGAACCGATTGATTGGGCTTGCACGGGAGATTATGCCGGAACCCGACCAGCGCGAGTTGGATATGATTGCGTCAACAGGCGAACAGGTTTCCATTGGTTTGCTGTCGATGGCACTTAAACAGCTTGGGAAAGATGCGGTTTCCTTTACTGGGTGGCAAGTGCCGGTTGTTACCGACACAGCGCATACAAAGGCGCGTATCCAGTCTATTGACGACCGAAAGATCCGAGAAAACTTGGATAAGGGGAGTATTGTCATTGTCGCGGGTTTTCAGGGGGTCAACGAATTCAATGAAATCACGACATTAGGGCGTGGTGGGTCTGATACCTCTGCGGTCGCGATTGCGGCAGCGCTTAAAGCAGATGAATGCTTGATTTATACCGATGTGGATGGGGTTTATACCACGGATCCACGAGTTGTTTCGGAAGCAAGGCGGTTGAAGAAAATCACCTTCGAAGAAATGCTTGAAATGGCATCTTTGGGTTCTAAAGTGCTCCAGACGCGTTCTGTTGAGCTCGCTGGTAGTTACCATGTCCCAACCCGCGTGCTTTCATCCTTAACCGATCCGGAAATGCCTCTGGAGGAAGAAGCAAAGTCTGGTACATTGATCACTTTTGAAGAAGAACACACTGATATGGAATCAACCGTAATCTCTGGCATCGCCTTTAGCCGCGATGAAGCCAAAATCACCGTTTTAGGCGTTCCTGATAGGCCAGGAATCGCATCCCAGATTTTGGGTGCGATTGCCAATGCCAATATTGAGGTGGACATGATTATCCAGAATCAGTCCGTTGGCGGAAAGACAGACTTTACCTTTACGGTGCCACGCCCTGATTACAATAGGGCTATGGATATCCTGAACAACCAGGTAAAAGCGGAAATCGGTGCATCGGATATCATTGGCGATGCGAAGGTGTCCAAGGTTTCTGCTATTGGTATTGGTATGCGTAGCCACGTGGGTGTTGCGTCCAAGATGTTTAGTACGCTGTTTTCTGAAGGCATCAACATCCTGATGATTTCGACGTCAGAAATCAAGATTTCTGTCATTATTGACGAAAAATATATGGAATTGGCAGTCAGAGCCTTGCACAAGGCATTTGGCTTGGAACAATAAAAATGGCTTAGGGGAATATACTTTGAAGTGACGTTCCCTCTTCCTAATCCCGATTGGAGGTCGCTATGTCTTATAAAACCATCCTAGTTCATTTAGACAGAAAAGATATCATGAAGAATCGGGTGCGCATCGCTGCATCGCTGGCAAAGTCTGAGGCTGCGCATCTGCTGGGGGTTTCGACGATTGGTATTGCCTCAACCCAGAGTTCTTACTTTTATTCACCACAGGATCTAGCATTTGCAGAACATATGAAGTACCTGCGTTATAAAGCAGGCCAGTTTGTCGAAGAATTCAAAGAAGAAGTCAAGGGTATTGGTATCGAAGACATGGAAGGCCGCATTGTCGATGGAGATTCCAGTGCTGGTGTGTGCCAGTTGGGACGAGTGAGTGACCTGATTGTGATTGGCCGAACTAATTTGGATGATACAGGTGCATCGGTTACCCCTGATTTTCCAGAATTTGTGATGATGAACTCTGGCCGCCCAATTCTGATTATTCCACCAGAATATCAGGGCGAAAGCGTTGGTAAGAAAGCCATGATTTGCTGGAATGGCAGCCGTGAATCCATCCGTGCTGTTGCAGATGCATTGCCGTTGCTCAAGAAAGCGGATTTGGTTCAGATCGTGATGTTCAATGTTGAAAGTGAATCTGATATGGATTCCGATGCGGGAGGAGCTGATATTGAGGCTTACCTTAAGCGCCATGGTGTCAACGTTGAAGTCATGCCACCGCAAAAGAGCCGTGATATTGGTAAGTCCCTGTTGGATCTCGCTGCTGAACAGGGTACTGACTTGTTGGTGATGGGGGGGTATGGCCATACCCGTTTCCGCGAGTTCTTGTTGGGAGGGGTGACCCGTACCATCCTGGAATCGACTGCCGTGCCTGTTCTGATGTCGCATTGATTGCGGCTGATTGGCTGGTGAAAGAGACCCTGTCAGACGAGAAGAGACTAGCTGATGGGGTTTTTCCATGTAAAATTATATATAGTAAGGTAGTCTGTCCACTTGGGATGGATGCCATCTGTGCCTTGACAAAAGGTGCAGCCCTTTTCCCCCTAGGTACTTGGCCATTGGGCAGTGCCACTTGAGTCTAGAGGTTTTGATGAAATGTGTAGATGATTTCCGGCTGGTTTTAGGCGGTAAAGAATATGTCCCGATTGTTATCGGTGGCATGGGTGTTGATATTTCGACCGCAAAACTGGCATTGGAGGCTGCCCGTCTGGGTGGCATCGGGCATATTTCAGATGCCATGTACATGGATGTTTCAGATCGGTATTTCAATACAGACTATACTGAAACAAAAGCCACTCAGTACAAGAAGTATATTCCTTTGCATGACAAGACAGATGTGCTTTTTGACCTAGCGATGGTTGCTGAAGCAACGAAGCGTCAGGTCGCTGATGTCATGGAAAGAAAGCGTGGTGATGGGCTGATTTTCATCAATTGCATGGAAAAGCTCACGATGAATGCTGCGCGAGACACGCTCCGCACGCGTTTAACGTCTGCTATGGATGCTGGCATTGATGGTATTACTTTAGCTGCTGGCTTGCATCAAAATACTTTAAGGCTTATCGAAGACCACTCTCGTTTCCGTGATGTTAAGATTGGCATCATTGTGTCTTCACATCGTGCATTGCAGATTTTTCTACGTCGCAATGCTAAACTCAAGCGATTACCTGACTACGTCGTTGTTGAAGGCCCTTTGGCAGGTGGGCACTTGGGCTTTGGATTGGATTGGGCGAATTACGATTTAAGGACGATTGTTAGAGAAGTCAATGCTTACCAAGAAAAGGAAGGCCTTTCGATACCAGTGATTGCTGGTGGTGGTATTTTTACAGGGGCTGACGCTGTTTCTTTCTTAGAAGATGGTGCAAGTGCTGTGCAGGTTGCTACGCGCTTTGCAGTGACCAGAGAATCCGGTTTGCCGGATCATGTCAAGCAGGAATACTTCAAGGCATCTGAAGACGATATAGAAGTCAATATGGCTTCGCCGACTGGCTATCCGATGCGTATGTTAAAGAACTCGCCAGCGCTCTCAGTCGGTTTGCGGCCGAATTGTGAAGCGTTTGGTTACATGCTTGATAAAGGGACATGTCCTTACTTGGAAGAGTATTACAAAGCTGTCGATGCAGGCGCAGATACGAGCTTTATGGTTAAGACACAAAAAACCTGTCTGTGTACGCATATGCGTAACCACTATGTTTGGACGTGTGGCCATTATGCTTATCGTTTGAAAGATACGACGCATAAGCTTGCTGATGGTTCCTACCTGTTACCATCTGCAGAACATGTCTTTAAGGATTACCAGTTCAGCAAGGATGGCAAAATTGCTTTGCCAGAATTGCCTGTTCCTCCCTATATCGTTAAGTAGACTCTGTCCCGAGTTGGCTTTACCTACACCAAAACAAAGAGCCGTTCACTGAACGGCTCTTATCACAAGTGTTTCAATTGTCCTTAGGCGCCACGGCGCATCAGGTCAAAGAAGTCTGCATTCGTTTTTGTAGCGCGTAGCTTGTCCAGCAGGAATTCCATTGCTTCAATCTCATCCATGCCATAAAGGAGTTTGCGCAGGATCCAGATTTTCTGCAGGAGAGCCGGTTCAATCAAGAGTTCTTCGCGGCGTGTACCTGATTTGTTCAGATTGATGGCTGGGTAGACGCGTTTTTCGGCAAGACGGCGTTCTAGGTGAACCTCCATGTTGCCTGTACCCTTGAATTCTTCATAGATGACGTCGTCCATGCGGCTGCCGGTTTCAATCAATGCCGTAGCGATAATCGTCAGGGAACCGCCTTCTTCCACATTACGTGCAGCACCGAAGAAGCGTTTAGGGCGCTGTAATGCGTTGGAATCAACACCACCGGTTAACACTTTGCCAGAAGCTGGGATAACGGTGTTGTAAGCGCGGGCAAGGCGGGTAATGGAGTCCAGCAGGATAACGACATCCTTTTTCATTTCTACGAGGCGCTTTGCTTTTTCCAATACCATTTCAGCAACCTGGACATGGCGGGTTGCAGGTTCATCGAAGGTGGATGCAATGACCTCACCATTGACGGAGCGTTGCATTTCCGTCACTTCTTCTGGACGTTCGTCAATTAAGAGGACAAAGAGGGTAACGTCTGGATGGTTGGCCGTAATGGCATGTGCCATGTGCTGCAACATCACGGTTTTACCGGATTTAGGTGATGCGACTAAGAGACCACGTTGTCCCTTACCAATAGGCGCAATCATATCAATGATGCGGCCGGTGATGTTTTCCTGTGCGCTGATGTTACGTTCAAGTTTCAGTGGCTTATCAGGATGCAATGGTGTGAGGTTTTCGAAAAGCATCCTGTGTTTGGATGCTTCAGGTGGGGCTCCATTGACCTTGTCGACTTTTACCAATGCAAAATAGCGCTCATTATCCTTTGGGGTTCTTACTTCGCCTTCAATGGAGTCACCAGTATGGAGGTTGAATCGTCTGATTTGGGAAGGAGAAATATAGATATCATCTGTCGATGCCATATAGCTAGCATCGGGCGAGCGCAAGAAACCAAAGCCATCTGGCAGGATTTCTAATACGCCATCACCATAGACTTGCTCGCCGGATTTAGCACGTTTCTTCAGGATGGCGAACATCAGCTCCTGTTTACGCATACGTGGAGCATTGTCAATCTCAAGTTCTAATGCGAGATCCAACAAAGCGGATACACGCAGGGATTTTAACTCTGATAAATGCATGATAAAAAAGGGAGGTTACAGAAGACCGGAATGTATTCCTGACAAGGAATACATAATGATGGCGGTTGGGAAACCGCCATCAGATGGGATGGTTAGACATTTGCATCAATAAAGGCCTTAAGTTGTGTGCGGCTCATTGCCCCGACTTTTTGGGCAACGAGTTCACCGTTTTTAAACAACATTAAGGCAGGAATACCGCGGATACCGAATTTCTGAGGGGTCAGCGGATTTTCATCGACGTTCATTTTAGCGACTACCAGTTTGTCCACATATTCTGTTGCAACTGCGTCAACAAGAGGGGACAACATCTTGCATGGGCCGCACCAGACAGCCCAGAAGTCAACCAAAACAGGTTTTTCAGATTTAAGGACGTCAGCTTCAAAGGAAGCGTCGGTTATGACTTTGGTATCGTTGCTCATAATTTACTGTCAGGAAAAGTTAAATATGAAAAATGCCATATTGGCGGATGCCAAGTGCATCCAGGAAATGGCTACAGGATTCTTGCTCACAAGAACTGGAAACTGCATTTCGCGTATGGTGGGCAAGACATAGAATTCAAGTATGAATTCTAATCAAATTTTGCCTTTCTTGCGAGTGTTTCCTATCTATTACAGGCTATTTTTTTTATGTAGTTTGATTAGAAGGAGACATCAGTTGTTCTTTAGGGGTTCAACTTAACAGAATCAGGCATATGATACCCCCCGCCTAAAGCACGATAGAGTTCAACAGCATTGTTCATACGCATGAGCCTTGCATCGACCAGCAACTGCTCTGCTGCAAATTTCTGTCGCTGTGCATCCAAAACTTCAAGCGAACCGGCAATCCCGTTTAAGAACCTGGCTTTTGCTAAGCGGTGACGGTCTGTTTCGGAATCTAGCATGCCCTGTTGGGCTTTGACCAGCTCATCGAGCCATTTCCGTGCCGTTAAGGCATCAGCCACTTCCCTAAATGCGACTTGGATGGTCTTTTCATATTCGGCCACTGCGATGTTTTTCCGTGCTTCGGCGACATCCAGGTTTGCAATAGTCCTGCCGGTATCAAAGATTGGGACGCTCATCTGCGGAGTAAAAACCCAGGCACCTGAATGCGGATCAAAGAGGTTGGAAAAGCTGGTGCTCATTGTTCCTGCAAAGCCGGTCAAAGTGAATCTCGGGAAAAATGCGGCACGTGCTGCCCCGATGTTGGCATTAGCTGCTTTTAAAAGCTGTTCATGCTGGCGGATGTCAGGCCGCTTTTCCAAGAGTTCAGATGGCAACCCTTCAGGGATGTCCATCATTAGGTCGTCTTCAGAGAGTTTATGTGCTTCAGGCAGTCCAATAGGCATCTTGCCACCGACGAGGACAACGAGGGCGTTGAGGGTTTTTTCGTGTTCACGCTGGAGGTTGGCTAATGTCACTTGTGCGGCATGAACCAAGCTTTCACATTCCCTAAGTATGATGGCCGAAGAAATGCCTGCTTCATAGCGCTTTTTAGTCAGCGCCAATGTTTTCAGGTACGATTCGTAGGACTGACTGGCCAGTTTAATCTGCTCAGCTTGTGCGCGTTCTGTGAAGTAAGTTTTTGCGACTTCCGAGACGAGACTGATATAGGCAGAACGCTGGGCTTCTTCGGTTGCGAGGTATTTGGCAAGTGCTGCATCCGTTAGGCTTTTGACGCGTCCAAAAAAGTCCAACTCAAATGCAGGCATACCAACACCGACTTGGTGGGTACCGCCTGTAACCATGCCTGATCCCGCGTTGGAGAGTGTGCGCGTCCGCGTTGAAGTACCTTCGACTTCAATGGTTGGGAGTCTGTCTGCCCATTGGATGTCGTACATCGCGCGGGCTTCTTCAATTCGGAGGGCTGCGATACGTAGGTCTCGGTTGTTTTCAATAGCAGCAGCAATCAATGCCTTTAGGCGTTGGTCGCGGAAGAATTCTTGCCAGCCAATTCGGTTGGCCGCAGAAGGTGTTTCACTGTTTCCTGTTGGATACTGGCTTTCAACTGGTGCATCAGGCCTTTCATAGGTTGGTGCCATGCTGCAGCCTGCCAGAATGCCCGCTGCCAACAGTGCCAATGGGATTCTTTTAAGCATCGTTATCCTTCTTTCTGCGGCGTTTCAACGCATTCAATATTTCTTTCCATGATTTTTTGCCTTCTTCAGGAGATAGCTCAGTTTCTGCCTTTTCGGTATCTCCTTCTGTTTCAGGTGGTGTGGTTTCAGTCGTTTGCAGTTTCTTCTTGTTAAAGACGGTACGTACAACAACATAGAAAACAGGTACCATATAAACTGCTAAAACCGTCGCAGAAATCATCCCGAACATAACACCTGTACCGATAGCTTGCTGAGAAGCCGCTCCGGCACCATGGGCGATAGCGAGTGGGACAACCCCTAAGATGAATGCAAATGAGGTCATCAGGATGGGGCGGAAACGTAGCCTTACGGCTTCCATCGTTGCTTCAAAGACCCCCATGCCTTTCTCTTCTAGGTCTTTTGCGAATTCCACAATCAAAATGGCGTTTTTGGCAGAAAGTCCAATTGTCGCAATCAAACCCACTTTGAAGTAGATGTCGTTTGGCATTCCGCGTAGGTAAACACCAATTAAGGCACCAATGACGCCTAATGGCACGACAAGCAACACTGCGACAGGGATGGTTGTACTTTCATATAAGGCGGCCAGGCACAGGAAAACAGCCATGATGGAAAGGGCATACAGAAGTGGAGCCTGTGAACCTGATTTCTGTTCTTCTAGCGAAGTACCTGTCCATTCGTAGCCGAAGCCTTCTGGTAACTGTTTCATCAAGTTCACCATTTCATTCATGGCATCACCTGAGCTGTAACCGTCAGCTGGGGTACCGACAAGACGCATTGCTGGATAGCCATTGTAGCGGATCAACTGAATTGGACCTTTTTCCCATCTGGTCGTACAAAATGAGGAAAGAGGAACCATTGTACCTGATGCGCTCTTTACAAAAAGTCGACCAAAGTCTTCCTGGTCGACGCGCTTATCCGCGTCGAGCTGGACGATGACACGTTGTTGCCGTCCTTTGCTGTCAAAGTCGTTGACGTACGCAGAACCGAAAGCAGTTGATAGTGAAGCGTTAATGTCTGAGAAGGAAACCCCTAAGGCATTGGCCTTTTCACGGTCAATTTCAAGTTTTAGCTGTGGTGCATTTTCCATCCCGTCAAAGCGGATGGTTTTGATGACAGGGCTTTCGTTGGCCAATTTCATCAACTGGTCACGTGCAGCAACTAGTTTTTCATTGCCTTGGCTAGAGCGGTCCTGGAGCCTAAAGTCGAAACCGGTTTCAGTACCCAGTTCGCGGATAGGCGGAGGGCTTAGCGGGAAGACTAAAGCGTCTCTGATTTGGGAGAAGCGTGCGAATGCGCGTCCAACGATAGCTGTTGCTGAGTCATCTGAACTCCGTTCACTAAAGTCTTTTAGGGTGACGAATGCCAAACCACCGTTTTGGCCAGAACCTGAAAAGCTGATCCCGAAGACCCCGACGGTATTCAATACGCCAGGTTCGTGCATGAACTGGTCTTCAACTTGTTTTAGGACTTCAATTGTCCGTTGCTGGGTTGCCCCAGCAGGTAATTGGACATTGGCGTAGAGGTAGCCTTGGTCTTCGTTTGGTAAGAAGGATGTTGGGAGGCGCCAGAACATGAAGCCCATGCAGATGACGATGGCGCCGTAAATGATGCAATAGCGTTTAATACGGCCTAAGACTTTACCAACTTGGGTGCTGTAGGCAGTGGTGACGATATTGAATTTACGGTTGAACCAACCGAAGAAGCCTTTCTTTTCGCCATGAGCTTTCGGGTCGACTGGTTTTAGAATTGTGGCGCACAGTGCAGGCGTTAAGGACAGTGCCAAAAAGGCAGAGAACACCATTGAGGCAACCATCGTGACCGAGAACTGGCGGTAAATGTTACCTACAGAGCCGCTGAAGAAGGCCATTGGAATGAAAACAGCAGTCAAAACAGTTGAGATGCCGACAATGGCGCCGGTAATCTGATCCATCGCTTTGCGGGTGGCTTCTTTAGGGGGTAAGCCCTCTTCGGCCATGATGCGTTCGACGTTTTCAACCACAACAATCGCATCATCAATCAAAATCCCAATGGAGAGTACCATACCGAACATCGTGAGCATGTTGATGGAAAAGCCCAAGGCTTTCATCACGGCTAATGTCCCCATCAATGCAATAGGCACCACAATGGTTGGGATGATGGTGTAGCGGAAGTTTTGCAGGAAAAGGAACATAATCAGGAAGACTAAGATGACCCCTTCAAAGAGGGTCTTAATGACTTCATGAATAGATGCAGAAACGAATTGTGATGTGTCGTTGGCAATGACGTAGTCCACGCCCCTTGGGAAGTATTGTTTGAGTTCTTCCATCTTTTCACGGATCAACCGCATTGTTTCCATGGTGTTGGCGGTCGCCGAAGGTAGTACCCCAAAACCACTGACGGGTTTACCGTCAAGGCGGGCAAACTTATCATAGGCTTGGCTGCCCAGTTCTACGCGGCCTACATCCTTGATGCGGACAGTGGAGCCATCGGGATTTGCGCGAAGGATGATGTTTTCAAATTCTTCAGGAGTTTGTAATTGCCCGTGGACATTGACGTTGGCGGTGAAGGTTTCCTTCCCAGTGTTAGGTGGGTTGGCAATGGCACCAGGTGTAACCACAATATTTTGGCTTCTGATGGCACTGGCTACATTGTCGGCTGTGATGCGGAAACCAGTCAGTTTGACAGGGTCAAGCCAGATACGCATGGCTTTTTCAGAGCCGAAAACCATCGCGTCACCGACGCCGGGCAAACGCTTGATTTCATAGAGGACGTTTCGGTAGGTCAAGTCTCCTAAGTCTACAGCGTCCATTGAACCATCGGTAGATGTCAGCTGGACAATGGCCATATAGTTCCTGCGGGACTTGTTGATGTTGATCCCTTGTTGGTTGACGGCGTTTGGCAGTCGTGATTCCACGCGTTTGAGGCGGTTCAACACGTCGACCGATGCCAATTCAACGTCGGTTTCTGGTGTGAAGGACAGGGTGATTTTTCCGGAGCCGCTTGCAGATTCAGACTCAAAGTAGTAGAGCCCTGTTGCGCCATTCATTTCCTGTTCAATAATCTGGATGACACTGTCTTCAACAGTCTGGGCGGTAGCACCAGGATAGGTGACCGACAGGGTGACTTGCGGTGGCGCAACATTCGGGTATTGTGCCACAGGCAGGTTGAACATCGACAATACACCTGCCAGTGTGATGAAAATTGCAATGACCCATGCAAAAATCGGGCGGTCAATGAAAAATCTTGCCATAGGAAGGGATTCCTTTTATCTATTTTTCATCAGTTCTTTGCAGCGGCCTGCGGTTGTTTTTCTTCAGCCTTTTCCGTCTTTTCAACAGGCGCTACGCCTTGGATTTGCTCAGGCGTGTCTTTCTTTTCAGGATCTTCCCAAGGGACAGCTTTGACCTTGATGCCTGGTTTGACCTTCTGCAATCCTTCGACAATCACTTTGTCTCCAGGTTCGAGACCTTCCGTGACAATAAACCGAGTACCTTGGATGCCGCCTGTGACAATCTTGCGCGTTTCGACCACGTCTTCGCTATTAAGAACCATGACAGAGTCGCCCTCGTTTGTGTGTAAGACAGCCTGCTGTGGTACGACGATAGCATTTTCTCGGATGGCTTGTTCAAATTTGGCTCTTACAAATGTGCCAGGTAGGAGCAAACCTTTCGGATTTGGGAAGAGTGCACGGACGGTGACTTCACCTGAGGACGGATCAACGGTGATGTCAGAAAAGACTAATGAACCTTTTTCAGTGTATTCAGTACCGTCTTCCAACTTCATTGTGACCGGGATGCTGTTGCCTGGATTTTGGAGAGAGCCGTTAAGCAACTGCTGGTGCATTTTTATCAATTCGGTCGAGGACCGTGTCAAGTTCAAATACATCGGGTCAATCTGCTGGACGGTGGCTAAGAGGGTTGGCTCATTCTGGCCAACCAAGGCACCTTCCGTGACCAAAGCTCGACCGATTCGCCCTGTAATGGGTGAGATGACATTGGCGTATTCAAGGTTTAACTTTGCCTTTGCAAGAGCGGCACGTCCAGCTTGGACATCAGCTGCTGCTTGTTTGGAAGCGGCTATGGCATCGTCATATTCCTGTTTACTGATGGCATCAATCCCAACCAGAGGCTTGTAACGTTTCAGTTTTAAGTCGGCCTGAATCTTGTTGGCCTCTGCATGTGCTAACGTTGCTTGGGCACTTTGTATTGATGCTTGGTAGTCACGTGGGTCAATGCGGAAGAGAATTTGTCCTTTCTTGACAATAGAGCCTTCCTCAAAGCATCGTTTTAGGACAACACCTGGTACACGGGCACGGATATCAGCTGTGCGGAATGACTCAAGGCGACCAGGGAGTTCGTTTTCAATCGTCAACCGTTCTGCGCCGATGACGATGTAGGAGACTTCAGGAATCCGGGCTGGTGGCTGGGGTTTTTGACCGCATGCGGTTAGGACAGTGGCTGCGGTTAAGACAATGCCGACTCCCTTGAGGCAAGGATATACGTTCATTGATGAATCTCAATTGGTTGCCTTTCCCATCTTTTTTGTGCAGGTCTAAGCCGTATACGTGATAGGGAAAGCCGTTTGCAAACTTAAAAACATACATACACGTATGTATGTTTCACATATATAATAGACTACCAATTATCGGACAAGACAGGTTTGTATGCAACAGGAAACAGCGGCGAAAATTACTCGCGGCTCAGGGAAAAGCCGGGAGAACATCCAGAAGAAAAAAGCGGCGTACACACGGAACAGAATCCTTGACGCTGCGGAAGATGTTTTCAATGACAGGGGATATTCTCAAACGAGCTTAAATGAGATTGCACAGGTCGCCGGTATGACGCGTGGTGCCGTTTATTGGCACTTCAAAAATAAGGAAGACCTTTTCAACGCGATGTGCGAAAGGGTCAGGGAGCCTATGCGCGTCCTTCTGGAAGAAACTGTCCGCAAGAAAATGGCAGAAGATCCCATTGCCCAACTCGTTTCAGCACACGAATGTTTTATGCGGGAGATGGTTGGTAATGCCCATTACCGGAAGGTGACAGAAATCCTTTTGCTTAAATGCGAACATACGGTAGTTGCAACACACATTTTGGAAAACAAGCGGCAGTGGCGTGACTATATCAGTGACCTGCTACAGGGCGCCTTGGAGAGTGCCAAGCGCCAAGGTGCCCTGCCTGAAGACTTGGATGTGCCGATGGCCGTTGATGTGATGTTTTCATCATTTTGGGGGATGATTGGCGACTGGCTTGTGTCGCCAGGTCGATACCCGGATATCATGGCACACGCTAAACGGTTGCACAGTGCGATGTTTGATTTGTTTAGGACAAGTCCTAATTTGAAGAAAACGGGATAGGGCAGGCGCACCTGCCCATAAGATAAGAAAAGGTTTTTTTTAGCGCAAGGCTTCAATCATCTGTTCAAGTTTGACGGTGTCTGCGCAGAAAGAGCGGATGCCTTCAGCGAGTTTTTCCGTTGCCATAGCGTCGTTGTTGACGGCTAATCGGAAAGCAGACTCTGTATAAGAGACTTGTTCAATAGGAGCCTGCTGTGCCATTGAAGGACTCAGCTTTTGGGTGACTGTATCGCTAGATTCGGACAGTACCTGTAGTAGTTGAGGACTGATGGTCAGTAAGTCGCAGCCAGCTAGCTCAATAATCTGGGAAGTGTTCCTAAAACTTGCGCCCATTACTTCGGTCGGATAACCAAATTTGCGGTAATAGTTATAGATACGCTTGACGGATTGAACGCCGGGATCAGCGTCGCCGGTATATTCTTGGCCAGTCTGCTTTTTGTACCAGTCATAGATGCGGCCGACAAAAGGCGAAATGAGTTTGACGCCAGCTTCGGCGCAGGCAACGGCCTGCGGAAGGCAGAACATCAAGGTCATATTGCAGTTGATGCCTTCTTTCTGAAGAATTTCAGCAGCACGGATGCCTTCCCATGTAGCTGCAATCTTGATTAAGACACGTTCAGCGGGGATGTTGGAAGCTTTGTAGAGTGCCATGAGCTCGCGCCCTTTTCGGATACTGCCTTCCGTATCGAAAGAGAGCCTTGCATCGGCCTCTGTTGAAACACGGCCTGGAACGACCTTTAATATTTCACAGCCAAAGGCAACAAGTAGCCGGTCGATGATTTCTTCGGTGGAAAGAGCCTTGTTTTTGCGGACAGTTTCTTCCAAAAGGCTATGGTATTGTGCTTTTTGGACAGCTCTTAGGATGAGCGATGGGTTGGTCGTGGAATCCTGTGGTGAATACTGTTGAATAGATTGGAAGTCTCCGGTATCGGCAACTACGGTCGTATACTGCTTTAATGCATCGAGCTGTGTCATGTGTTTAACCTTTTTTCTGGCAATTCAATTGTCTGGCACGTCCGTTCCGCGAACTAAAGAACGGTGTAACAGACAATTATAGAGGGTAAGGGGTGTTAGCCATCATCTTTTTGGTAGCCCTGACAGTAGAATGTCTGGGGTTAATTGCTTTTTGGGGGATGAAATTGTAAAAAAATGTTTGACATGCTTTCGTAGCCTGCTATAATCATCAAATTCTTAGGCGCGTAGCTCAGCTGGTTAGAGCACTACCTTGACATGGTAGGGGTCGTTGGTTCGAGTCCAATCGTGCCTACCAAGATTCCTAAACACCGCATCGTACTGCGGTGTTTTTTTTCGCCTGTACTGTTGTGTAGTTGGGACAAGAGAATACGTCTTTCATATGTACATCGTATAAATGGACAGTAATCGGCGGGGTAAAAGGGTTCAGTGCTAAAATAACCAGATTGTCAGAAGGTGCAATATGTGCTGCCTTCGTCCTGTGGATGATAAAGATGTCGAGGCGTCTCATCTACGGATACTCTTTTTTTAGATTTTAGGGGTTTGATATCCCGGTAGCCCAGGTTTTTACCTGGGTCTTTATTTGGAGATGAAAATGGTTTCAGTTCGGCTTCCTGATGGATCGAAACGAGAATTTGAAAATCCTGTTACCGTAGCACAGGTCGCTGCTTCTATTGGCAGTGGCTTGGCCAAGGCGGCAGTTGTCGGTCGTGTTGATGGTAAGTTGGTTGATACGTCTTACCTCATCGATAAGGATGTTGATCTGTCTATTGTGACTGACCGTGATGCCGATGGTGTTGATGTTATCCGCCATTCTACCGCACACCTGCTGGCTTATGCGGTTAAGGAACTCTTTCCAGATGCACAGGTAACGATTGGTCCTGTTATTGAAAATGGGTTCTACTACGATTTTTCATATAAACGCCCTTTCACCCCAGAAGATTTGGTTGCTATTGAAAAGCGTATGACGGAGTTGGCTCGCAAGAATGAGCCCGTTTCGCGCCGTGTCGTTTCCCGTGATGAAGCTGTCAGCTATTTTAAGGGGCTTGGAGAGGACTATAAGGCAGAGTTGGTTGAAGCTATTCCTCAGGATCAGGAAGTTTCTCTGTATACCAGTGGTGGTTTTACTGACCTGTGTCGCGGTCCTCATGTGCCTAATAATGGCAAGTTGAAGGTCTTCAAACTGATGCGTGTTGCAGGTGCTTATTGGCGGGGTGACTCCAAGAATGAGATGCTCCAGCGTATCTATGGTACGGCCTGGGCGAAAAAAGAAGACCAGGATGCGTACCTGAAGATGCTTGAGGAAGCAGAAAAGCGTGACCACCGTCGTTTGGGGCGCCAGCTTGATCTCTTCCATTTCCAGGATGAAGCACCGGGTCTTATTTTCTGGCACGCCAAAGGTTGGACTATCTGGCAGCAGGTCGAGCAGTACATGCGCAAGGTTTACCAGGACAATGGTTATAACGAGGTTAAAGCCCCGCAAATCTTGGATCGCTCCCTGTGGGAAAAATCTGGACATTGGGAAAACTATAAAGAAAACATGTTCACCACTGAATCGGAGAACCGCATTTATGCCGTTAAGCCGATGAATTGCCCAGGACATGTTCAGATTTATCGTTCATCTTTACACTCATACCGTGAACTGCCCCTTCGTTACGGTGAATTTGGGCAGTGTCACCGCAATGAACCATCAGGCTCGCTCCATGGCATGATGCGTGTGCGTGGATTTACACAGGATGATGGCCACATTTTCTGTACCGAAGACCAGATTCTGGGGGAATGTGTTGCGTTTACAGAACTCTTGAAGAAAGTCTATGCAGACTTTGGCTTTACGGACATTATCTATAAGGTCGCAACACGTCCTGAAAAACGTGTGGGTTCCGATGAAATTTGGGATAAGGCTGAAAAAGCGTTGATTGAATCGCTGGAACGCTCTGGCGCACCTTATGAAATCTCACCAGGAGATGGCGCATTCTATGGACCTAAGATCGAGTACACACTGAAAGATGCAATTGGCCGTATGTGGCAGTGCGGCACAATCCAGGTTGACTTCTCGATGCCGAACCGTTTGGGCGCAGAATATGTGGCAGAAGACAATACCCGCAAAGTTCCTGTGATGATTCACCGTGCGATTTTGGGATCGCTAGAACGTTTTATCGGCATTTTGATTGAAAACCATGCTGGTGCAATGCCGATGTGGCTTGCACCTGTCCATGCTGTAGTTATGAATATTTCGGATGCTCAGGCCGACTATGCAACCAGTGTTGCTCAAATGCTGAAAAATGCTGGATTTAGGGTAGAAAGCGATTTGCGGAACGAAAAGATTAACTATAAAATACGCGAGCATTCCGTAAACAAGATTCCTTATATGCTGGTTGTCGGCGATAAGGAAAAGGGGGCTAATACGGTTGCAGTCCGGGCGCGGGGTAATCAGAACCTTGGCGTGATGGGTGTTGATGCACTCATTGCCCGTATGCAGGATGAGGTTAATAGTAGGAAGTAAACCGTCGTCGGACAGGCACAACAGAAGTAAGTGGGGAATAAGATAGCTACCGAGAAAAACTACCGCGTAAACGGCGAAATCACGGCTCAGGAAGTCCGCTTAATTGGTGTTGACAATGAACAGATTGGCGTCGTGACCTTGCGGGAAGCATTCAAGCTGGCTGAAGAGGCAGATGTTGATATCGTTGAGATGTCTCCAACGGCACGTCCGCCTGTCTGCCGTCTCATGGACTACGGTAAATTCCGTTATGCACAGCAAAAGAAGGCCCATGAAGCAAAGCTGAAGCAGAAGGTGGTTTCCGTTAAGGAAATCAAGTTCCGTCCAGGCACCGATGAAGGTGACTACAACATCAAACTTAGGAACGTCATCAAGTTCTTGGGTGATGGTGATAAATGTAAGGTGACCCTGCGCTTCCGAGGACGTGAGATGGCGCATCAAGATATTGGGCATCGGATGCTGGAACGTTTGAAAGCGGATCTTGAGCCTTATGGGCAGGTCGAACAATTCCCGAAAATGGAAGGGCGCCAGATGGTTATGGTGATGGCGCCGAAAAAGAAGAAATAAAGAATTGGCTGCCAGCGTGTAGACGGTGGTGGCAAATCAGTGGCAACACTGTAAAACAAGTGAGAGCAGGCATCAAAGTGTCACGGGGTGGCCACCTGCGATCATGTTAAAGGAGCTGTCTGAGAAGACAGGATAAACTATGCCAAAAATGAAAACAAAAAGTAGCGCGAAAAAACGTTTTCGCGTCCGTCCAGGTGGCACCATTAAGTGTGCACAGGCCTTCAAACGTCATATCCTGACCAAGAAAACCACTAAAGCTAAACGCCAGCTGCGTGGCACGACCAATATCTGCGCAAGCGATGTTGCATCCGTCATTCGCATGATGACGAGCGCTTGATCCACTAACGCGAACAACAAGGAAAGAACATGTCCCGAGTAAAACGTGGGGTCACTGCACGCGCCCGTCATAAAAAAGTGCTGAACGAAGCTAAAGGTTACCGTGGTCGTCGTGGTAACGTTTACCGCGTAGCAAAAGAAGCTGTCATGAAGGCAGGCCAATATGCTTATCGCGATCGTCGAGTCAAAAAACGTGAATTCCGCGCATTGTGGATTGTGCGTATCAATGCTGCTGCCCGTGAACTGGGTATGTCTTACAGCGTCTTTATGAATGGTCTGAAGAAAGCTGCTATTGAGCTTGACCGTAAGGTCTTGGCAGATATGGCGGTTTTTGACAAACCTGCTTTCGCTGCAATCGTCAATCAGGTAAAGGCAGCTGTTGCAGCCTGATAGAACTGGCAGTATGAAAAAGTCGGGCGGGGCAAGGAGACGCTTGCTCCGCTTTTTTATTTATCCGCTGACAATTGAGTTAGGATGGATGGGATGGATTCGTTAGAACAATTGATTGATTCCGCCAAGCAAGATTTCCTTGCTGCGCCTGATGCAGTCGCACTGGAAAATGCGAAGGCAAAGTACCTCGGCAAAACCGGGCTGATTACTGCCCAGATGAAACAGCTTGGCAAAATGCCTCCAGAAGACCGTCGCACCCGTGGTGCTGTTATTAATGCTGCCAAGGGACAGATTGAGGCTGCGTTAAATGCAAGGCGCCAGGATATTGCCAATCAAAAACTTCAGGAAAAGCTCAATGCTGAAGCCATTGATGTGACTTTGCCAGGCCGTGGACGTGGGAAAGGTGGAATCCATCCTGTGATGCGTACGTGGGAACGTATTGAGCGGATTTTTGGATCGATTGGCTTTGATGTGGCAGATGGTCCTGAAATAGAAAATGATTGGACCAATTTCACGGCGTTAAATAGCCCAGAAAATCATCCTGCCCGCTCAATGCAGGATACGTTCTACATTGATGGTAATGATGCCAATGGTAAGCCGCTTTTGCTACGTACCCATACGAGCCCGATGCAGGTACGTTATGCGCGATCGCACGATTTGCCAGTTAAGGTCATTGCCCCTGGGCGGACTTACCGCGTCGACAGTGATGCAACCCATTCACCGATGTTCCATCAGGTCGAAGGCCTTTGGATCGACACGGATATCAGCTTTGCTGATTTAAAAGGTGTTTACCTGAATTTTATCCAAGCCTTTTTTGAAACCGACAATGTTCAGATTCGGTTCCGTCCATCATATTTCCCGTTTACTGAACCATCCGCAGAAATTGATATTGCGTTTGGTTCAGGACCGCTAAAGGGGCGTTGGCTCGAAGTCTCCGGCTGTGGCCAAGTCCACCCGAAAGTATTGGCGAATATGGGTATTGATGCTGAAAAATATATTGGTTTTGCTTTTGGGTCAGGACTGGAGCGCTTGACGATGCTGCGTTATGGCATCAACGATTTGCGCCTCTTTTATGAAGGGGACTTGCGTTTCCTTAAACAGTTCAATTAATTGGTGTTTGGGTTTGTTGAAAAAAGAATATCGGAAGTGAAAGCGGATTATGCAATTTTCTGAAAACTGGCTCAGGACCATCGTTAATCCTGATCTCAATACTGAAGAACTGGCACATTTGATGACCATGTCTGGCATGGAAGTCGAAGAAGTCGTCCCTGCGGCAAAGCCCTTTTCAAAGATTGTTGTCGCAAAAGTTCTTGAAGTGGCTGGTCATCCCAATGCGGACCGGTTGCATGTGTGTAAGGTGGATGCGGGTACCGGGGAACCTTTGGAGATTGTCTGTGGTGCGCCAAATGTCCGACCAGGGATGTTGACTGGTTGTGCTTTGATTGGCGCTTCATTGCCACCTGGAGAAGATGGCAAGGCCTTTACGATTAAAAAGAGCAAACTACGTGGCATTGCTTCTTCAGGGATGCTGTGCTCTTTACGTGAACTGCAACTCTCAGAAGATCATAGCGGAATTATGGATTTGCCTGAGGATGCACCAGTTGGACAGGATTTAAGGGATTACCTTCAGCTTGAAGATAATATTTTTGATATCAAGCTCACCCCAAACAAAGCCGATTGTTTGTCTCTTTTAGGCGTTGCGCGAGAAGTTTCTGCATTGACTGGGGCGCCAATGCACTTCCCAGTGGTTGCGTCTGCATCCGTTACCTGTGACGATAAACAGGTCGTGAATATCCAGTCAAAAGACCTTTGTGGTCGCTTTACGTGCCGTGTTATTCGTAATATAAATGCAAAAGCGCCCACGCCGGATTGGATGAAACAGCGCCTGGAAAGGAGTGGACAGCGTCCGATTTCTGCCTTGGTTGATATTTCCAACTATGTGATGCTTGAATATGGTCAGCCAAACCATTTCTATGATTGGTCTAAGATCAATGGTGCATTGGATATCCGCTGGGGCAAAGCAGGTGAACAGGTCGAACTCTTAAATGATCAGACGGTAACTGTTGATGATTGGGTCGGTGTTATTGCTGACGCGAATGGTCCTGAGTCCTTGGCAGGTGTTATGGGAGGCAACCGTACCGCGATTTCCCTTGAAACCACGGATGTTTTGTTAGAATCGGCGTTTTGGTGGCCAGATGCTATCCGTGGCAGGACTCGCCGGTTTAATTTCACGACTGAAGCGGCACATCGATTTGAACGGGGCGTAGATTTTGGCAATACCGTCAATGCCTTGGAACGTATGACTCAGCTCGTTATGGATATCTGTGGTGTTGAAGGCAAGACACAGGTTGGTCCGATTAATGATCAGGTTGCCGCTTTGCCAGAAAGGAAACCAGTCGTTTTGCGCCGTCAGCGTGCAGAAAAGGTTATTGGTGTGCCGTTAACCAGTGACCAGATAGCGGATATCTTTACGCGCTTGAACCTGGGTTTTACGCGAGACGGTGATACGTTCACGGTAAAACCGCCATCTTACCGTTTCGATATTGAAATTGAAGTTGACCTGATTGAAGAAATTGCTCGGGTCTATGGCTTTGAGAACATCCCTGCGTTACCACCAATGGCACGTAATGTGATGCGTATTTCAGCAGAGTCCAGCCGTTCTTTGTTTTCAATCCGTCAGCAGATGGCTGATATGGAATATCAGGAAGTCGTCAATTACAGTTTTGTTGATGAGGCTTGGGAAAAAGATTTTGCCGGCAACGAAGATCCAGTCCGTTTGTTGAATCCTATTGCAAGCCAGATGGCAGTAATGCGTACGACTATGATGGGCAATCTGGTTGCTAACATTCAATTTAATATTAACCGTAAGGTTTCTCGTATCCGGTTGTTTGAAATAGGTGCTGTCTTCTTAAAGGATGCAGCTGTTGAAGATGGTCCAGCTACAGTTAAAGGTTACTGTCAACCTAAACGTATTGCAGCGGCAGCATATGGGTTTGCCGAAGAAGAACAATGGGGACTTGAAGCCCGTGTTGTCGACTTTTTTGACATCAAAGCCGATTTAGAAGCTTTGGCTGCGCCAGCTCAGTTGCGTTTTGTGAAGGCAGAGTATCCTGCCTTACATCCAGGGCGTTGTGCTAAGGTTGTCCTTGACGGTCAGGAAATTGGTTTCATCGGTGAACTGCACCCTTCTTTGCAGCAGAAGTATGGTCTGCCGCATGCGCCGGTACTGTTTGAAGTCGATGTTGCTCCACTCCAGGCAGTTAAGGTTCCTCAGTACCAAGGCATTTCCCGCTTCCAGCCAGTGACTCGTGATATTGCCTTAACAGTTGGGGTGGAAACACCAGTTCAGGATGTTATTGACATCTTTAACAGGGAAAAAGATAATAATCCTCAATGCGCAATCATGCAAAGTGTTGTTTTGTTTGATGATTATCGTGGAAAAGGGCTTGAGGATAGTGAAAAGAGCCTTGCTTTCCGTTTCACATTGCAAGACAGTAACGGTACATTGCAGGATGAGACTGTTGATTTAGCAGTCAATGCATTTGTTGCAGCGGCGTCCAGCCAGTTAGGCGCGAAGTTGCGTGCCTGATTGCAGAGGAGAAAGGGTCGCTTTTAACAGTATTTGCGGTAAAGGGCGGCCCGCTAGCACTGTGTAGCGATGACGGGATAATGGATACGGAAGGTAGGGTTTCATGAACGAAAAAGTCTATAAAACAGAGACAGAGGCATTACCCTCCATTCCTGCAAAACGTTACTTCACTATTGGTGAAGTTAGCGAATTGTGTGGTGTAAAACCGCATGTCTTAAGGTATTGGGAACACGAGTTCACGCAACTTAAACCCGTCAAGCGGCGTGGCAATCGTCGTTATTACCAGCACCATGAAGTGTTGCTGATTCGGCGTATTCGTGAGCTGCTCTACGAACAGGGGTATACCATCGTTGGTGCTCGCAATAAGCTCAACGAACGCGGTGCTGTTGTACAGGAAAGAGATGTCTCTGCTACGCAGAATCAGATTTCAACTTTCTCAGAAGACATTATGCAGATTAAGGCTGACTTAAATGATGTTATGGGACAGCTTAAGACTGAACTTAACGAGGTTGTCACCATACTGACAGTGCAGGAGCGGCACTGAAACAGCCTTTTGGCACTTTTTGCTAAGGTATGCGGATACTGGTTACTAATGATGATGGTTGGGATTCGCCCGGTATCCTAGCGTTGGCAGATGTGCTCTCTTCGTTTGCAACAGTTGAAGTTGTTGCTCCCGACGAAAACCGTTCTGCTTCATCCAATTCTTTGACCGTTGGCTGTCCAATTGCTGTAACCCATGGTAGGCAGGGTTACCATGCTGTGCATGGGACACCATCTGACAGTGTGCATGTTGCTGTGACTGCACTTTTGCCTTGGCGTCCCGATTTGGTTGTTTCAGGGATTAATGATGGGCAGAACTTAGGTGAAGACACAGTTTATTCAGGGACTGTTGGCGCGGCGTTGGAAAGCTTTCTTTACAATATCCCAGCGGTTGCCTTTTCTTTGGTGGATCGCGGTTGGCATCATTTGGACAGTGCAGCCAAAGTTGCTGCAGACATTGTCTTACAAGTCTACGGGAAAATGCCGTCTCCTTGGCTTTTGAATGTGAATATTCCAAATAGGCCTTATCATGAACTTTCTGGATATCAAGTAACGCGTTTAGGTAGGCGTAACCCATCACCAGGTGTACTTTTTGATGAGACGAATGACGGACACGAAGCCTACCGCATCGGTCCTTATGGCACCATCATGGACGATGGAGAAGGGACGGACTTCTACGCAATCAATTGTGGCCTAGTTTCTGTGACGCCATTACAGGTGGATTGGACGTATTACGAGGGGATGAAAAACCTTTCCAGTATTTTTGGTGATGGTATCAAACTTAGCAAAGATGCGCGGTGAAGCTCCTTGGAAATGGTAAGATATTGAAACATGCATGGAAAAGGTGAGTCGAAGCCTGTATCCTGTATCTTTCGTATTGGATGCCCGTTGGATAGCAATAGGTATTGGGGGATGTCGATGAAAAAAACAGCCTATACTTTGACCGTTTTGGCCTGCGCATTGCTTTGTGCTTGTAGTACGACGGATCATACTGCGCCGATTTCTGATATTTCTGGGCAGACGACCCCGCGCCAGAAACAGGTCATTGATGCTGATACGGTCAACTATACCGTTGAACCAGGTGACACGCTTTCCCAGATTGCGCGACGTTCGGGGCACAGTGTTGCTGAGCTCGTCGCTTGGAATGAAATTACGACGCCCGATACTATTGAAGTCGGTCAGGTGTTACGTGTCCAGCCACCCGAAAACCAAGCGGTTGCAACACCGGTTGATACATCAACAGGGGCTTCAACACAGTCAACGCCTGTCACAAAGCCTGCTATTGGTCGTGATGTTACCTATTACACAGTAGAACCTGGGGATACCCTCTCAGCGATTGCAAGGCGTTCAAATCATAGTGTTTCCGAACTGGTTTCATGGAACAGTCTTGATTCTGCCGATGCTATCGAAGTTGGTCAGAAATTAAGGGTGCAGCCAACATCGGGTTCAACCGTACAAAAGCCTGCAGCATCCTCAACTGCCCAGAAATCAAGCGCAACAGGCGGCATTGCCGAAGTCCGGAATATCAATTGGGCATGGCCGGCGCACGGTAAAATTGTTTCCTCTTATACGGCGGCGAGACGTGGGATTGATATCGCTGGAAGTAAGGGACAGAAAGTAACGGCTGCTGCTGATGGTACAGTCCTATACAAAGGGACGATGACTGGCTATGGCAACGTAATCATCGTTAAGCACAGTGGTAATGTACTCTCTGTTTATGCACACAATAGCAAAATGCTGGTAAGTGAGAAACAGCATGTCAGCCGAGGACAGGCAATTGCCGAGATGGGGAACACTGACAGCAATCGGGTTCAGCTCCACTTTGAAATCCGTTTCCAGAACAAACCGGTTGACCCAACCAAATACCTGCCTTAATAGGGCGAACGTAGGCTTTGCCTGTTGGCGTCAGGCGGCTTTTTGTTAAAAAGGAGGCTTCATGGCGGCAAGGACGATGCATACGGTTACTATTCATTCTTTGGATGCTGAAGGTCGAGGCGTTGGCTATTTTCCTGACGAAACAGGAGACGCTCGTGGGAAGGTGGTTTTTGTTGAAGGTGCTTTGCCGGGAGAAACAGTTGTAGCGGAGTCTTTGCGCAGGAAGCCCCGTTGGGAGTTGGCTGTAGCTGTTACCATATTAAAGCAATCATCCCTAAGAGTTCAGCCTAAGTGTCCGTATTTTGGCAAGTGTGGCGGGTGTTCCATGCAGCATTTGGAGCCGACCGCACAGGTTGCCGTCAAGCAACGGGTTTTGGAAGACAATCTCCAACATATTGGTAAGGTAAGGCCTGAGAGCATCCTGCCGCCTATCCATGGCCCTTACTGGGGTTACCGTTTCCGTGCGCGTCTATCCGTCAATTATGTACCCAAAAAGGGAGGCATTCTGGTGGGCTTTCGCGAGAAGCAGTCACGTTTCATCACTGATATGGTGCAATGTCCTGTCTTACCCTCGCATATGTCGGCGTTGCTTGTTCCTTTACGTGAGCTAATTGCATCGCTTAGTACCTTTAGCCAGGTTCCACAGATTGAAGTGGCCATTGGCCATGATGGCACGAAGCCTGTAACAGCATTGCTTTTGCGTATCATGGCGTCTTTAACCGCAGATGACGAAGCTAAGCTTAAACATTTTTCAGATACTTATGACATCCAGTGGTGGTTGCAGAGCAAAGGACCCGACACAATTCGGCTGTTTTATCCAGAAAGAAATAACCTACAGTATGTGTTGCCCGAGTTTGGTGTGATGATGCCGTTTAAGCCAGGTGATTTCACACAGGTCAACTACCACATCAACCAAGTCTTGGTCTCACGCGCCCTACGGCTTTTGCAGGTGGAACCGAATGATCGCGTGGCAGATCTTTTCTGTGGACTCGGTAACTTTTCGTTGCCGATTGCCCGTAAGGCACGTGAAGTCGTAGGCATTGAAGGAAGCGCCATTCTTACCCGACGGGCACAGGAAAATGCTACCCTTAACGGACTTCAGGAAAAGACAGTTTTCCGGGAACGAAATCTCTTTGAGATGACAGTTACAGAGTGGAGAACACTTGAACCATTTGACCGCATTCTGATTGATCCTCCGCGTGATGGTGCAATGGCGCTTTGCCAGACATTGGCTGATATTTCTGATGAAGATGCAAAATACCGGCCTAAGCGGATTGTTTATGTTTCCTGCAACCCGGCTACCCTTGCACGTGATGCAGGCATCTTGGTTCATTCCGGTAAATACCGGCTACTGAAGGCGGGTGTCATCAACATGTTTCCCCATACATCGCATGTGGAGTCGATGGCCGTCTTTACGCAGGTCTAAACGCTGGAAGACACATTGGGTGTTTAAGGTAGCAAGGGGTTGGATACAGCAAAGAGGTGAATTGGGGGAGATAACAATCCTTTTAAAGATTACATCAATGAGTCAGAATCGGACAAACGCAAAAAGGATATGCATGGTATCAGCCATTGGTCTGCAGGAGGTTGTCGGGCTTAAGACATCAGAATGCCTGCTACGTACGGTTGTCCGAAACTGTATTCTTGAATTGGTTGACAACCTCAATCTGGCGTACTGAGTCAGTTGGCAATCTATTTGGATGGGGCGGATACGGTTGGATATAGGTATGGTCTTGGACAACGGTGCTGTTGCGTCTGGAGCAGCCAAGATTACCAAAGAAGGTTGGAATGCGTATGATGCGGCTGACTAACCAAGCGAAACCGTGCATAATCCACGCTACCGCTGAAACTGCTACTGTATTTAGAATATAGAAGATGAAATTTCTGTTTGATCTGTTTCCCATAATCCTGTTCTTTGTCTCCTTCTCTTGGGCAGAAAAGAATATCTCATCAGCACAGGCGCTTGCTGACCGTTACTTGTCGGTCTTCACTTCGGGGCAGGGCGTTCCAGAAGCCTCCGTGCCCATCCTGATTGCGACATCATTGGCTGTGGTTGCCAGCGTGTTGCAGATATTCTGGCTGTTGATCCGACGCCAGAAGGTGGAAGCGACACTGTGGATTTCGGTGATTGTCGTGGTGGTCTTTGGTGGGGCAACGATTTATTTTGGCAGTGAAGAATTCATCAAGTGGAAGCCGACAGTCCTCTATTGGCTCTTTGCGGTCATTTTGTTTGGTGCCAACCTGCTTTTCAGGAAAAACCTGATCCGCGCGATGATGGAAAAGAAAGTCCAGTTGCCGGATGATGTTTGGGGCAAATTAAATATGGCTTGGGTCGCATTCTTTGTGTTTATGGGGATCCTTAACCTGTACGTTGCTTTTTGGGGTGGTTTTGCGACGTCGACTTGGGTTAGCTTCAAACTCTTTGGTGGTATGGGGTTGATGCTTGCGTTTGTCATTGGGCAGAGTGTTTACCTGTCCCGCTACATGAGGGACAGGCAGTAGCCGCCAGCATTACTTCGGATGAGTTGTCTTGCTATTTTCTGGCGAAAACCGGTTTTCGCTTTTCTTTGAATGCCTTACAGCCTTCCCTGTAGTCTTCGGTATCGTAGCACGCAAAACACTGTGCTTTATCGGCTTCTGAAATGGGAGTTTGGCTGGCGATCTTCCTAACGAATTGTTTGTGCCAGCATGCGGCCAAAGGTGCGCCAGTAGCAATCTCTTCGACCGTTTCTTGGACAGTGGTACTCAGTTCATCATCATTGACGACCCGGGTAACCAACCTGTTGGCAAGGGCTTCTTTGGCATTGTAGATCTGTCCCGTCAGGAGCATGTCGAGTACAACGTCTTTCGGGGCGATTTCCAGTAGTGGTTTTAGTTCGGGGTAAGCCATGACCAATCCCAGGTTCTTGATGGGTGCGCCAAAGAGCGCTGTATGCCCACTGATGCGCAAGTCGCAGACCGAGGCGATTTCGAGCCCGGCACCGACACACAGCCCTCTGATTTCTGCGACCAACGGGATGGGACAGTCTTGGAAAGCGGTCAAAGTGTCGTGCATCATCCTGCCATAGGCTTTCCCTTGGGCGTTTCCTGTGCGCAGGGTCTCAAATTCCAGGATGTCGCAACCGGGTGAAAAAGCCTTCATGCAGGTACTCTTGACGGTAATGCAACGTAGTTGCACATCTTCAGACAACAGCGTGATGACGCTGTGCAGCCGCTGCCACATATTGGCTGTGATGGCGTTTATGCGCTCAGGTCGGTTGAGGACAATCTCTGCAACGACGCCTAGGCGAGTGTAGAAGACTGGTGCGCTTCTGTCATCCAATGCCAAGGTTTCCATCGTGGATTGCCCTCTTTTTCTCATGCATTAACCGGTATTGCGCATGCCGGCGGAAATACCGTTGATGGTCAGGTGGATACCCCGTGTTGCTCTAGCATCCATGTTTTCAGGATTGCCGCCGGGGTTACGGTGGCGCTTGATTAGCTCAACCTGGAGATAGTTCAGCGGGTCGATGTAGGCCAACCGATCTTTCAATGCGCGGGCTAGGTTCGGGTTATTGACCAAGCGGTCTTTTTCCTGCGTGATGATTTCAAAGCTGTTCAATGTCCGCTTGTGTTCCTCGCAGATGGCAGAGAACACGGTTTCACGCAGGTTGGCATCCTTGACAAGTTCCGAATAGCTGTAGGCGATTGTCAGGTCGGTCTTGGCCAGGACCATGTCCATGTTCGATAGGGTAGATTCAAAGAATGGCCACTTCTGGTACATTTCACGCAGCAGGGCAATCTTGCGACCGTGTTTTTCCAAGTCTTTTTCGTTGAGCCACTCGGTAATCGCAGAGCCGAAGCCATACCAGCCCGGCAGCAGCACGCGGCATTGTGCCCAGGAAAAGCTCCAAGGAATGGCTCTTAAGTCTTCAATCCGGCGTGTTTTCTTGCGTGATGATGGGCGGGATCCGATATTTAATGCAGCAATCTCAGTAATTGGCGTTGATTCAAAGAAATAGTCCGAGAATCCTGGTGTTTCATAAACAAGTTTGCAGTAGGCTTTGTAGGCTAGTTCGGAGATTTCCTCAAAGGCATCTTCAAAGGCCTGGCGTTTGGCCAGGTGCTCTGGCGATGGATCTTCAGGCACCAAACTGGCTTCCAGAGTGGATGCCACCAGGAGTTCGAGGTTGCGGTTGCCGATCTCAGGGTCAGAGAATTTGGATGCAATCATTTCTCCTTGTTCGGTCAACCGGATTTGTCCGTTGACGGTACCTCGTGGTTGCGCAAGGATTGCTTCGTAGGTTGGTCCACCGCCGCGGCCGACAGTACCGCCCCTGCCGTGGAAAAGCCGCAGGGTAATCTTCAGTTCCCTGAAGAGCTTGACCAGTTGGCGTTCGGCTTTATAAAGCTCCCAGTTGGATGTCGTGTAGCCTCCGTCCTTGTTCGAGTCGGAGTACCCTAACATGATTTCCTGAAGGTCACTCTGGCCTTCAATAAGTTTCCTGACGAACGGGATTTCCAAAACAGTACGCATGATGGTGTCGCATTGGCGCAAGTCAGGAATAGTTTCGAATAGGGGGATTGGGTGTAGGTCGAGTTCTGGTGTGTCCCAATCGTGGATTGCATCATGCGTGCCAGACTTTTTAGGATGCAAAAGGCCGACTTCGCGTTGGAGCACGATGAGTTCTAAGATGTCTGAAACGGTTTCAGTATGTGAAATGATGTAGTTCGTGATGGCGCGTTCACCGTATTTTTCACGGATTTCACGTGCTGTCCTCAGGATTTTGAGTTCGTTGGCGGTTTCTTCTGAATAGGCTGCATAAGGGGTGTAGAGAAGCCTTGGTTTGCCAAGTTCTTCAATCAAGAGGGCGATTTTTTCATCCTCAGAGAGGGATGCATAATCAGGTGTTACACGTGCGGTCGCTAAAATTTCGGTTAAGATGCGCTCGTGAACGTCCGAGCTCTGTCGCATGTCGAGAGAGGCTAGGTGGAAACCGAAGATGTCAGCGGCTGCCTTAATGGCGCCCAAGCGGATGCGGACAATCAATGCCCCAGCGTTCTTGGTCAATGAGTCGACCAGGATTTGTAGGTGTGCGGCAAACTCGTCGGACGAGGTATACGGCTCATCTTCGCCGACTTCTTCGCGGGGTAAGGCAGTCATCCCAAATTTTCGTGCGGTTGCTGCCAAGCGGTTGTAGATATAAATCAGTGCGCGGCGGTAAGGCTCGTCAACCCGGTGTTCGGATTCGTCAGAAGACATCTCTGCAAGTGTCAAGACAGCGGGGTCGACGTGGTTTAGCAGTGCTGAAACAGCCAGTTCACGACCTAATTCATGGACTTCATGCAGGTAAAAATCCATGATGACATGGGATTGGCGTTCCAAGGCTTGGAGCATCGTCTGTGCATTGACGTTCGGGTTACCGTCTCGGTCACCACCAATCCAACTGCCCATCTGCAGGTAACGTGCTTCAGAACCTGGGGATGTGACACCGTCTTCTTTTTCTGGGTAGCGTTCTTCCAGTTCTTCTTGGATAGCCTGGTAAAGGGCAGGCAGTTCCCGTAAGAAGGTCAACTGGTAGTAGGAGAGGGCGTTATCAATTTCGTCCACGACGGACAGCCGCGAGTTGCGTAGCATACGGGTCTGCCAGAGCGACGAGATGTGTGCCTTGATCATTTCCGTATTATGTTTGTACTCGCGAGGCGTCAGGTTTGAATCACGCTGTGTCAGTAAACGCGATATTTCGCGTTCTTTGTCTAAAGTGCTCTTACGTTGGATTTCCGTTGGGTGTGCGGTTAATACAGGGCAGATGAATGTGCGTTTTTCGAGCATCCGTTTAATGTCAGCTCCAGGAACGCCCGCCTTGTCTAGGAGGTTCAGTACATAAGTCATGCTGCCTTTAGGCGGTTCATCACCTGCAATGCGTCCATTGCGGTAAGCAAGATTGTCGTGTTTGTCGACAGCTAGGTTTGCTAGGTGTGAGAAATACGAAAAAGCGCGAACGACAGAAATTGCGTGGTTGCGCCCTAAATATTTGAGCAGGTTCCTTAAGCTGTCTGATGCAACTGGATTCGGAGAACGTTTAAGGTTCACCGCCATGCGCCTGACTTGTTCGACGAGGTTGAAAACATCGTCACCTTCTTGTTCGCGGATGACCTCACCTAAAAGGCGTCCAAGCATCCGGATGTCTTCCCTTTCCGGTGATTCCTGTAGTGAGGAGTGGTGTTCGTTAGTATCCATTTTTTTCTGATTGTCCAGCAACAATTATGCTGGTGCGTAGTGCCAGTTTTTGTATTTTAGTCAAGCAGTCCCATGGATTTTAAAGCTTTTGCTTTTCCAATGGAGTTAGGGTGATTGCCTGTTTTGGAGGGGACTGCCATCATGGCAGGTGGAGCCTGCGGGACAGATATTCTAGCAGAGATACGGCCACCTGCGTTTTCTTGCAATTCATTACTTGGTGCCAAGCGCCTTCAGGCGTTTTTTTGCGTCGGGATTGCCTTGAGCAGCGGATTTCCTGAACCACTCAATAGCTGTCTTTTTATTGGCTTCTACTCCGATGCCTTTCTCATACATCATGCCGAGGTTGTATTGTGCCTTGTCATAGCCCTTGGCGGCAGCGCGGGCAAACCACTGGAAGGCTTTAGTATCGTCACGTGGGATTAAGTTGCCTTTTGCGTAAAGGGAACCTATCTTGTTTTCAGCGCGTCCATAGCCGTGTTTTCCTGCTTTGCCGTACCAATAGAGTGCCTGTTTTTCATTGGGCTCTACCCCTAGGCCTAGTTCATAAACGAGTCCCAAAGCGAATTCGGCATCCGGTACTTTGTGCATGGCTGCTTTCCTAAGCCAAGAAATGGCGGTTGGGTAATTTTGTTCAACCCCATCGCCATAGGCATATAAGACACTCAGGTTGTATTCTGCATCAGGGTCTTCCTGGTGTGCGGCTTTTTCATACCAGTGGAAAGCTGCCTTGAAGTCTTGTTGGACTAAACGGCCTTCATAGTAAAGGGAGCCTAGGTAATTCTGAGCTCTGGCATTGTTGTATTGTCCGGCAGATTCTGTGATAAGCCTGAGACCCAGTTCCTGATCTGTTCTGACAGAAATGCCATTTAGGTATAGAAGTCCTAAGACATAAGTTGCACGGGCATCGTGCTGGTTCGTCAGATCCTGTAGCATCTTGATGGCTTCTGGTTGTCGGCCGTTTTGAAACAGGTCGATGGCTTCATCGAAATTGTCTGCTATGGCAGGGGAAGCCGCAAGGGCTGTACCAAGCAGTCCAGCTGCCAAGAGGCGTTTGAATTGTCGTAATACAGGGATAGCCACAGTTTTATCCTTGATATAAGCGTAATTAAAGTACTTTATTACGATTCTAGGGGGAGGACAACCTTGTGGGTATTGTCGTTGCCCCCAAGATTGTGCCTCCCCTTGAGCCTAACGTTGGCGTAATAGTCTGTATCAGTCGGCCAGGAGCTGCCTTAAGACATATGGCAGGATACCGCCGTGGCGGAAGTAGTCGACTTCAATCGGTGTGTCAATGCGTAGCAGGAGTTCGACTGTATCTTCCGAACCGTCTGGACGGTGGATGACAAGCTGTGCTTTTTGCTGCGGTACAATATTATCGAGTCCCTTCAGATCGAAGGTCTCTTTACCGGTCAGTTTTAAGGATTCAGCGCTGTCGTTGCCCGTAAACTGCAATGGCAACACTGCCATACCAATCAGGTTGGAACGGTGGATGCGTTCGAAAGAACGGGCAATTACGGCCTTAACACCTAAGAGCTGCGTTCCTTTAGCTGCCCAGTCGCGCGATGACCCTGTGCCGTATTCTTCTCCACCAAAGACGACCATTGGTGTGCCCGTTGATTGATATTTCATTGCGGCATCAAAGATGGCCATTTCAGTCCCTTCTGGCTGGTACAGCGTGTAACCCCCTTCGCGGCGGTTACCATTTTCCAAAAGTGGCAGCATCAGATTCTTGATACGGACATTGCCAAAGGTGCCTCGCATCATCACTTCGTGGTTGCCGCGGCGGGAACCGAAGGAGTTGAAGTCGGCTTTCTTAATCCCATGTTCAATGAGCCAACGGCCTGCCGGGCTCTTTTCTTGGATGGAACCAGCAGGTGAAATATGGTCGGTTGTTACAGAGTCACCAAAAATGGCTAATGGGCGTGCACCACTTAAGTTGCCGGATGCTTCTCCTGCTACCAAGGTAAAGCCATCAAAGTAAGGTGGTTCTGCAATATAGGTGGATTCAGGCCAGTCGTAGACATCACCTGTTGCAAAGCCGGAAATAGCCTGCCACAGTTCACCTGGCGCGTTTTTGATGTTGCTGTAGTTGTCTTTAAAAGACTGTGCATCCAGTGCTACGGCAACGAGGTCAGCGACTTCGTGGGAGGTTGGCCAGATGTCTTTGAGGTAAATATCCTTGCCATCTTTTCCTTTGCCCAGTGGTTCGGTCATCAGGTTGCGCGTTACATTACCGGCAATTGCGTAGGCAACAACTAACGGAGGGGACGCCAAGAAGTTTGCACGGATGTTTGGATGGATGCGTGCTTCAAAGTTTCGGTTGCCAGAAAGGACAGCTGCTACGACGACATCATTGTTTATGATGGCTTCGTTCGTTGCTGGGGCTAAGTCGCCCGCATTACCGATACAGGTAGTGCAGCCGTATGCCGCGACATTAAAGCCCAGTTTTTCTAGGTAAGGTAAAAGACCTGTTTTCTTGAGGTAGCCAGTAACGATGCGCGATCCAGGGGCTAAGGAGGTCTTGATGGTCTGCGGTACTTCTAGGCCTGCTTCAACAGCCTTTTTGGCTAAGAGACCGGCTGCCAGCAAGACAGCGGGGTTGCTGGTGTTGGTGCAGGAGGTAATCGCAGCGATGACGATGTCACCGTTTTTCAGGTCATTGCCATCGGCAGTTTTGTAGGTTGCTGCCAGATCTTCTGGCTTTTTGTTAAAGCCACCTTCTGCAACAGACTTGCTGAAGAGTTCCGTAAAGCGAGACTTCAAGTTGCCTAGTTCAATGCGGTCTTGAGGACGGCGAGGTCCGGCAACGGAAGTCGTGACGGTCGAGAGGTCAAGGTTGACGACACGCGTATAGTCAATTTGTCCTGCCTTCGGAATGCCATAAAGACCCTGTGCCTTGAAGTAGGCAGCCAGTGCGTTGATTTCGTCATCAGACCTGCCAGTATTCTTTAAGAAGGAAATGGTTGCATCATCAACGGTGAAGAAACCGATGGTTGCACCGTATTCTGGTGCCATATTCGAGATGGTGGCACGGTCAGTTGCAGATAACGATGCTGCTCCTTCGCCAAAGAATTCAACGAACTTGCCGACGACGCGTTCACGGCGAAGGATTTCGGTGATGGTCAGTACCAGGTCGGTTGCAGTGCAACCTTCAGGGAGTTTACCTGTTAAGTTCATGCCGATGACGTCTGGCGTTAAGAAGTAGACAGGCTGCCCCAGCATACCGGCTTCTGCTTCAATACCGCCAACACCCCAGCCGACGACACCGATGCCGTTGATCATTGTGGTATGTGAGTCGGTACCGACTAAGGTGTCCGGATAATAAACATCCCCTTTCTTATGGACGCCACGGGCCAAGTATTCCATGTTGACTTGGTGAACGATACCAAAGCCAGGAGGAACAACACCGAACGTATCGAAGGCCTGCATCCCCCATTTCATGAACTGGTAGCGTTCTTTGTTGCGGGAGAATTCCAGTTTCATGTTGAGATCGACTGCGTCAGGACGACGGAAATGATCAATCTGGACAGAGTGATCAACAACTAAGTCAACGGGGACGAGCGGTTCGATTTTCTTTGGATCCTTGTTGAGCCTGGATGCCACATTGCGCATGGCAGCTAGGTCAACCAAGAGCGGGACGCCAGTGAAGTCTTGCAGGACAACACGGGAGACCACAAAAGGGATTTCGTTAGTGCGCTCTTCATTGGGTTTCCAGTTTGCCAACTGGCGGACATGTTCTTCTGAGATTTTGTTGCCATCACAGTTACGTAGGACAGATTCCAATACAATCCGGATGGAAATCGGGAGTCTGGAAACGTCAATGCCCAGTTTTTTGCCCAGTTCAGGAATGGAATAGTAATTGCCTTGCTTCCCTTCGGAAACGGATAGTGGCTTGAAGGTGTCTTTTACGAAATCAGTCATACTGTCTCCTTATGTGGGGTACTAATGCCAGGGTATCCCACCGTTCTCAAAATAAGCTGTGTTTTCCGTTAGAATGGCCACCAGCTTTTTTTCTTCTTTTTCGGTGCTTCAGCTTGTTCTTGTTGTTGCTGGACTTTTGCGTATTTTTCGCCAGCTTTTTTCATGTCAAGTTCGTGCTGGACACGGTTCTGTTCTTCGTTACGGCATTCGCTAAGAATGGGCTTACTCTGTTTGAAGTCAATCAGTTGCGTTAGGTTGCTGACGCCAATGTAAGTTAGCTTAGCATTGGTTTCATAGCGTTCAGCCCCAGTTCTTGTTTGGACACGGTGCATTTGCTGTCTGGTTCCTGCCCAATCTAAGATGACAGTGCTACTGTCATGTGGGTAGCGGTAGAGGGTAAAGGTCTTACCCATTTCGCAGTGGTAACGGTCTGGCGTCATACCTTCTACGCTAAGTAGAGCAGGAGCATGAGATTTGTTACGTACGCGGGATTTAGTGGTTATACGTTTGGTGGCCTTTTTCTTTGCAGTTGCCTTGGCTGGAGCTGCTTCAGCTGGGCTGTAGGCCAATGGGAGGATGATACCTGCGGCGATAAAGATGGTTGCCAGTTTTTTAAACATAATAATAAGCCTTGAAAAAAATGGATATCAGAACATGATAATAGTGGGACATCCTCCCTGCAAGCATTATCGATGCAGGAAGGGGAAGTCACTCTTTTTTCTAAGGCATTTAATAGAGACCGGCTTGCCTGCCGCGTTCCTGGACAAGTGCCAAGAGTACATCAACGGTTGGTGTTTTAATCCCTGTCATTTGGCCAAGTTCATGGACAACGGAAACGAGTGCGTCGATTTCTCCCATGGAGCGGCCACGTTCCAAGTCCTGCAACATGGACATTTTGTGACCAACGGCTTTCCCGGCAACGGTCAACCTACGTTGGATCATTTCTTCAGGAATTGAAACGCCCAAGGCTTCTGTGACGGCCTTTGTTTCATACATGGCGGTTCGGCAGACCTCGCCTAAAGCGCCGGATGTGATTTTGTCCAAAGGAGCATGGGTGAGTGCGCTGATTGGGTTGTAGCAGACATTGCCCCAGAGTTTTAGCCAGACATTCCAGCGGATGGCATTACGGATGGGCGCGTCGAATCCTGCATTTGTCAGGATTTTCTGGAGTGTCTTAACTCGTTCCGATTCAGTGCCATCAGGTTCACCAATAATGAACCGGTTGAATTTTTCGTGGCGGATGACACCAGGGGCAATGACTTCGCAGGCAGGATCAACGACGCAGCCGATAGCACGTTCTGGGCCAATGGCGTTCCATTGCCTTGCGCCAGCATCAATGGATTCTAAGTGCTGGCCATCAAATTTACTGCCTTCTTTATAAAAGTACCACCATGGAATACCGTTCATTGCGGTGACCATGGCGGTGTCTGGTCCTAATAATGGTGCAAATTTCTCAGCACACTCCAGCGACTGGTGCGCTTTTAATGTACAGATGACGTAGTCTTGTGAACCGAAGTCAGCAGGGTTGTTACTTGCTGGAAGTTTGATATTTTTAACTTGGCCGTTGGTGTGTAGGGTCAAGCCGTTTTTTTTGATGGCTTCAAGGTGAGCCCCTCGCGCAATGACGCAGACATCATAGCCTGCTAACGCAATTTCAACGGCCATGTACCCACCGATGGCGCCAGCGCCAAAGATGCAGATTTTCATTTGTTCCTCCTTGACAATGGATTGCCTTGATAAAGTATTGCAGACTCTTGATTTATATTAAAATACTTTTTATATTTAAGATAAATACTTTTCAGGTATATATTGGGGGGAGGCTATGGATATCCGTCAGCTACGCTACTTTTGTGCCATTGCTGAAGAAGGGCAGATTAGTCGTGCGGCGAGGCGGCTTCATATTGCGCAACCCCCGTTAAGCCGCCAGTTGAGGCTTCTGGAAGAAGAACTGGGAGTTGCTTTGATTGAGCGAAGTACCCGGCATATGTCGTTGACGCAGGCAGGTCGCCTTTTCTATTCGCACGCCGTCAAGATTTTGGGGATGATGCACACGGCGGTTGATGATGTACGCGATAAGGGTGAAGATATTGGCGGGACCTTGGCGATTGGCAGTCCGCCAGCCGTGGGCGGGCTTTATATGCCAAACAGGATTGAACGTTTCCATGAGCAATATCCGCAAGTTCGTTTCTGTTGGCGTGAGGGCAACACGTATCGCGTTCTGGAGTTATTGGAACGTGATTTGGTTGAGGTGGCAATGGTGCGTATGCCGATCTTAATGGGCGATTATGACGGGAAGCTGATCTTGTCAGAACCTTGGGTTGTTGTTGCATCCAGCCAGGATGCCCATTGGCGGAGCCGTCAAAGTGTTGTGCTGTCGGAATTGGCCGATGTCCCTTTGATTCTGATGCATCGCCAGGAGGGGATTTACTGCCATGATATGGCAGTCAACGAAATGCAGTTACGCCAGATTCCGATTAATGTCATCTGTGAGAGCGACAATATCTCGGCCATCCTTTCGTTGGTTGACAGGGGGCTTGGCCTGGCTGTGCTTCCTGAGTCGACTCTATCGGTGCGACCGGCAAGGGACTTCCACCGAATAACAGTATCGGATTGCTCGCTCACATCGAATGTCGCGCTGATTTGGAAGAAAGCAAGGCGCCTATCGCGGGCTGCGGGACTTTTCATCAGCATGTTCGACGGCGAGCCATTAAAATAAAAGAACAGAGAAAGGAGCCGATTCATGTTCAGTTACCGTCACGCCTTCCATGCAGGCAACCATGCAGATGTCTTCAAGCACATTGTCCTGCAGCAGGTACTGCTTTACATGGAGCAGAAAGAAACGCCTTTCTATTATATTGATACCCATGCTGGCGCCGGTGCTTACCCGCTGACAGGCACTATGTCTGAAAAAAGTGGTGAAGCAAAGTTGGGTGTCCTACGGCTTTCATCTGCACAGCATCCGCCTATGGCAGTCGCACAGTACCTTGAGCTCCTGCGGGCGGTGAACCCTGGTAGCAGGCTCACTGTTTATCCTGGTTCGCCCTATATCGCGCAATTGCTCCTGCGTCCCCAGGATCGTATCCGCCTTTTTGAAATGCATCCGTCTGATTATCAGGCATTGCAGGGCAATGTCCAGCAGTGGTCGAAATTTAAGGGGGCGCCAAGGCCGGAACGCGGTAAACGTATCATGGTTGCGCGCAGTGATGGTTTTGCCTCACTGAAGTCTCTTCTTCCTCCACCATCGCGTCGGGCATTGGTGTTGATTGACCCGCCGTATGAGGTCAAACGCGATTATCGGATGGCAGTTGATGCGCTCTCGGATGCCCTGCGACGCTTCCCGACGGGCGTCTATGCCATCTGGTATCCCGTCCTGCAACGTCTGGAGTCCCGGCGTTTTGCGGGTTGGTTAAAGGAAGCGGCCGATAAGGAATGGCTGCATCTGACGTTTAGGGTTGCCTCGCCGGTGCCGGATGGTACGGGGTTTACGGCCAGCGGAATGTTTATTGTCAACCCACCGTGGAAACTTGCAGACACGTTGCGTGATACGTTGCCTTACCTCGTCAAGGTGCTTGGCAGGGACGAAGGTGCTGATTTTACGGTTGAGTCTGGCGTAGGTTGATGCCCTATGGTTTTCGTAGCTTGGGCAAAATGAGTTGTTAGACTTTCTAGTCATTAGAGAACCGACATTTTGCGCTATTTTCAGGCAATGGCGGTCTTAGCATTTCGCTAGAATCTGATGTATCTCAGTCATTAGGCAAGGAACAGAAAAACGGTTGGCCGCCGGTTAAAGTCTGGTAGTTTCCCTTCCTTCAAACGTTTGCGCCATTGTGAGACGGGTAGCGTCTCAATGGATTCCTCAGCGAGTGAGACATCTGTTGCGATGCAGAGCCATGTACTCGGGGCCAGTGCTTGGCATAGCGATTTGAAAAGCATTTCGTTGCGGTAAGGTGTCTCGATGAAAAGCTGTGTCTGATGGTCTATGGCTGATCGGGCTTCCAAGGCTTTGATGCGCTTTTGACGCGTATCGGCGTCAACAGGTAAGTAGCCGTTGAAGGCAAAGCTCTGCCCATTTAAGCCGCTTGCCATCAGGGAAAGTAAGAGGGACGAAGGACCAACGAGGGGTTTTACTGTGATGCCTTTTTCATGGGCAAGTCGCACCAAGTCTGCGCCCGGGTCGGCAACGGCGGGAACGCCGGCTTCAGAAATCAGCCCCGCGTTTTTTCCAGCAAGGATAGGCGTCAGTAAGGCAGGCAATGTGCTCTTATCCGTCTTGACATTGAGCTGTGCCATCTCAATCTGTTGCAAAGGGGTTTTCAATGGGAGGAGGTGGGCAACACGGTTTAGGTGTGCCCTTGCAGTCTTTGCGTTTTCAACAATGAAATAATCAAGCGAGGAGGTAACCTGAAGGACATTGTCAGGGATGATGGCAGGGAGGTCTTCACCGGTTTGGCTGGAACCTAAGGTATTGGGAATCAGGTACAGGATGCCGGTTGTCATGAATTGCCTCTTGCAAAAAAAGTGATTCCACAGTTGCGTAGCATGGATGTCAAGGCAATGAGCGGTAATCCAGTGAGTGCAGTCGGGTCATTACTCTCAATCTTTTCGAGTAGCGTGATGCCCAACCCTTCGTTTTTGGCACTACCCGCACAGTCAAAGGGTTTTTCAATCATCAGGTAACTGGCCAATTCTTCATCGGGCAGGTTCCTGAAGGCAACAGCGGTGGTAATGACTGTTTCTTGCAAGGAGTCCTCATTTTTTCCGTCTAAAACACACAATGCCGTGTGGAATAAAACTTCTTTGCCGCGCATGAACCGTAATTGATCCATTGCGCGTTCAAACGAAAGTGGTTTGCCAATTGGGGTGCCATTGCATTCGGCTACCTGGTCTGACCCGATGATAATGGTGTTTGGATGGTTTTTTCCGACGGCTTTGGCTTTTTCGCGCGCAAGGCGGATTGAGGTTTCCTTGGGCGATTCATCGGCGCGCGGTGATTCGTCGATGGAAGGGCTTTCTGTTTCAAAAGGGATGTTTAGGCGGCTGAGTAATTCCCTCCTGTAGCGCGAGGAAGAGGCTAATATAACGGTAGCTGGCATGTCGGGTTGCATAATTGATACTTATGGGCGGCTAAATCAAAGCTAGTGTACTAAAGCTTTGACGGAATTAAAACATTATTGCTAAAATTCTTAATTTTTACGCCCCTATCCAAGACAGATATGAGTGATTATCTGATTGTTCCGACTGATTTCTGCAAGGCAGGGAACGTCCTAGAAGGAAAGGGTTCTCTTGCAATGTTTGAGCGTGTTGCTTCTGCATGTGCAGATACTTCAGGAGGTTTGGCTTGGCGTGTTGCTGGCTCAATAGATGCCCATGGAAGGCCGCGTCTTGTGCTGTCAGTGAAGGGAAGTATCCATTTGATCTGTCAGCGGTGTCTTGAAGGTATGGATCATCAGGTTGATACGGAGACGGCCGTTGTTGTCACGTTTTCAGAACCTGAAGCTGATGAGGTGGAGATGACCTTAGCCGATGATGATCCAACGGAAGTCATTGTGATAGACGGAAAGGTCGACCTCATAGATTTGATTGAGGATGAGGCGCTTTTGTCATTGCCGCTTTCACCACGACATGAAGTGTGTCCTGATAAGGATGCTGGACGGTGGAAAGAAGAAAAGGTTTCGCCATTTGCTGTCCTTAAGGGGATGAAGGGCGCCGCAGGTGGCAAGAAAAAGTGAATGGTTTTCCATTTAGTTCCGTTAGGAATGGATGGTTGTGTTAGAATTTTCGAAATTTTGTTTCTGGAGTAATTATGGCAGTCCCACAAAATAAAACATCACCTTCTAAACGGGGTATGCGTCGTTCGCACGATTCCTTGAAGGCTGTTAACTTGTCTGTTGAACCAACCACTGGTGAAAAACACCGTCGGCATCATATCAGCCCAAGCGGTTATTATCGTGGTAAGAAAGTACTAAGCACCAAGAGTGAAGAGTAATCATTTGCTTCTTATTTGGTGAATGACTCAATGGCGCCCCGGACTTTCATGCCCTGCGCGCCTTTTTTATATTGCTTGTGTTTGGGATTGATTAGGTAACGTGAGGAGGCGGATTGGTATCCGGTTTGAACGTGCTTGGGAAAGAATCAGACATAGTAAGAATCTCAATTGACTGCATGGGCGGTGATCATGGTGTGGGTGTCACTGTCCCTGCCTCATTAGCCTTCCTGAAACAGGTTAACGATGTTCATCTGACGTTGGTCGGTCGCAAGGAAGACGTCGAAGCCGAACTCGCTAAAAATGGTGCGCTCGGTAATCCGCATATCACTGTCAAGGATGCCAGCGATGTCGTCGCAATGGATACTCCTTTGATGGCGGCGCTCCGTAAGCGCCGCTCTTCGATGCATATATCCATCCTGGAAGTGAAGTCTGGCCAAGCAGATGCTTGTGTTTCTGCTGGTAACACTGGCGCTTTGATGGCTGTTTCTCATTATCTTCTTGATATGATTCCTGGGGTTGAACGTCCTGCTATCTGCGCCATCATGCCTAACAAAAAGGAAATGCCGACCTATGTCCTAGACCTTGGTGCGAATGTGGACTGCGAGGCTGAACACCTTAGGCAGTTTGCTTTGATGGGGACTGCACTTTATACGAATGTCGAGAATAGAACGCCTAAGGTTGGGCTTCTTAACGTCGGTACGGAAGAGATTAAGGGGAATGATGTCGTAAAAAAAGCAGGCAAATTACTCCGTAACGAACATCTCAATGGTACACTCAATTTTTTGGGCAACGTTGAAGGTAACGATATTTTTGAGGGGACGTGTGACATTGTCGTATGTGATGGTTTTACGGGCAATGTCATGTTAAAGGCTGTTGAAGGTCTTGGGCGTTTCTTTAGGGATGTCTTGGTGTCTCAATTAAAGAGCAGCGCCATGAATATGTTGGGTGCATTGCTTTCGAGGAAAGCATTAAATGCTGTGCGCCAAAGGTTGAATCCCTCGCGTTACAATGGAGCCTGCATGTTGGGGCTGAAGGGGCTTGTCTTCAAAAGTCATGGCGGTGCAGATGCTTATGCTTACGAGTTTGCAATTAGGCGGGCTTATGATGCGGTGAAGGGCGATGTGCTCAACAAGATTTATTCAGCGGTGTCTCAGCTGATTAAAAATTCAAAGGGAACAGATCCCTCAGGAAAGATGGAAAACGGTAAACAGGAAGTAACACAATGACCATATACGGCAAAATAATCGGTACTGGTAGCTATCTTCCACCGAAGCGCTTAACAAATGATGATATGGCGCAGATGCTGGCAGGCTTGGGGGTTGAAACCTCTGATGATTGGATTAAAACCCGCAGTGGGATTGAAGCGCGCCATTATGCAGATGATGGGGTGTACTCTAGCGATTTAGGTGCAAAGGCGGCAGAGAAGGCGATTGAGGCAGCTGGTATCGGAGCTAATGACATTGACATGATTATCTGTGCAACCACCACGCCAGATAATTTTGGTGGGTTTCCGAGTACAGCATGTGTGATTCAGCATAAGTTGGGTATAAAGTCTAACTGTGCGGCCATGGATGTGTCGGCTGTGTGCTGTGGTTTCCTCTATGCAATGTCGACGGCTGATAGCTTTATCCGCTCGGGTATGTGCAAGCGCATTTTGATTGTAGGGGCTGAAACGTATTCCCGTATCATCGATTACAAAGACAGGACGACATGTGTACTTTTTGGTGATGGTGCGGGGGCTGTTGTCTTGGCGGCCTCTGAAGAACCGGGGATTTTAGCAACTGTACTCCATGCAGATGGAGGAATGGGTGATATCTTGAATTTGCCTGGCCGTCCGAATAAAGGGGCTATTGAAGGTAGTCCTTATGTCCATATGGATGGTAAAGCAGTCTTTAAACAGGCTGTTTCTTGGATGGATCGTGTTGCGTTGGAGGCTCTTGAAAAGATTGGGATGACCACTTCGGAAGTAGATTGGCTGGTTCCGCACCAGGCAAATTTGCGGATTATGCGCAGTTCAGCCAAAAAGCTGGGTATTCCTGATGAACGTGTCATTGTTACTGTGAATGAACATGGCAATACCTCTGGTGCGTCAATTCCGCTGGCTATTGATACGGGTATCCGTGACGGTCGAATTAAGCCAGGGCAGAATATTTTGATGGTTGCCATCGGTGGCGGCCTGACGTGGGGTGCCGTACTGGTAAAGATCTAACTTAAATAGAGGAGGATGAGGATAGACCATGGCTAAATTTGCTTTTGTATTCCCAGGACAGGGATCCCAGGCAGTTGGGATGCTAAATGGCTTTGCAGGTAATGCGGCTGTCGCTGAAACCGTTGCTGAGGCTTCAGAAGCACTTGGTTTTGATATTGGTAAGATGATTGCCGAAGGGCCTAAGGAAACCCTTGACCTGACCGTTAATACTCAGCCAGTTTTGTTGACGACCTCTATTGCTTTTTATCGCGCATGGTTGGCTGCAGGAGGCGCTACCCCTGAAGTTGTTGCTGGTCATAGCTTGGGTGAATTTTCTGCTTTAGTTGCAGCGGGTGTTGTTCCGTTAGCTGATGCTGTTAGGTTGGTACGCTTCCGCGCAACCGCAATGCAGGAAGCTGTGCCAGTCGGTGTTGGTGGTATGGCAGCTATTATTGGTTTGGATGCGGATAGCTTAAAAGCTGTCTGCGCCGAAGCAGCAGAAAGCGATGTGGTTGAACCAGCTAACTTTAATTCATTGACTCAGATTGTTATTGCTGGTCATAAGGCAGCGTTAGACAGGGCATGTAAACTGGCAAAGGCCAAAGGTGCAAAACGGGCATTACCGTTGCCTGTCTCAGCGCCATTTCATTCTTCACTGTTGAAGCCTGCTTCTACGCGTTTGGCTGATTACATGAAAGACCTAACTTTCTCCGAACCGAAAATTCCGGTTATTAACAATGTCGATGTTGCTATCGAAACTGATCCCGCCAAGATTAAAGACGCTTTGGTTCGCCAGGTAGCAAGTTCTGTCAGGTGGGTTGAAACCGTCCAGAAGATGGGTACGATGGGCATTACTCATATTGTGGATTGTGGGCCAGGCAAAGTGCTGGCAGGTATGGTTAAGCGTATTGATAGTTCGATTAGTAGTTTGGCTATTGTCGATCAAGCGTCCCTTGACGCAACATTGGAGGCACTGAAATGAAAGAACAGAATCTTGCAGGCAAAGTTGCCTTTGTGACGGGGGCGTCCCGTGGCATTGGTTGGGCTATCGCAATGGAATTGGCGTCCCGTGGTGCGACAGTCGTCGGAACGGCGTTAGATGAAGCGAGTGCTGCTGAAATTACGAAAGCGTTAAATGAAGTACGGGAAGGCGCAGGTAAAGGCATCGTGCTGGATGTCAGGGATTCTGAAGGATGCCGTGCTGCAATTGACGCTGTCCAGAAGGAATACGGTGCTTTGCATATTCTGGTTAACAATGCTGGGATTACGCAGGATCAGTTGGCAATGCGCATGAAAGATGAGGATTGGGCTAATGTCCTGTCGATTAACCTGACTGCTGTTGCTGCGCTGTCTCGAATGGTTTTGCGTGGTATGGTGCGCGCAAAAGAAGGACGTATTATTAGCATTTCTTCTGTTGTGGGATCTATCGGTAATCCTGGGCAAACAAACTATGCAGCTGCCAAGGCAGGTGTTGAAGGGATGAGCCGTGCTTTGGCTCGCGAAGTCGGTAGCCGTAACATTACTGTTAATTGTGTTGCACCAGGGTTCATCGATACGAACATGACTCGTGTGTTACCTGATGAAGTCAAGGAAAACTTGGTTCGCCAGATTCCATTGGCGCGTTTAGGTAGCCCTGAAGATATTGCTGCGGCTGTAGCCTTCTTGGCATCGCCGCAAGCTGCTTACATTACAGGTAGTGTGTTGCATGTCAATGGTGGCATGTTCATGAATTGATAGTGTTAAAAGCGTCACACTGGCAAGAATTTTGAAGAAATCAGTTCGCTGATGGGATTAATTGACCCATATAGTGGAAAAATCCGGCGCAAACCTGATAAAATGCGCCAATTATTTTTGTTTTATTTACTAACTGGAGCCAAGAAATGTCGGAAGACATCGTAAATCGCGTTAAGAAAGTTGTTGCTGATAAGCTGGGTAAACCAGAAGCGGAAATCAAACTGGAATCTTCCTTTGTGCAAGATCTCGGTGCTGATTCCCTTGATCAGGTTGAACTCGTTATGGGACTTGAAGAAGAATTCGATATTGAAATCCCTGACGAACAGTCTGAAAAAATCACCACTGTTCAGCAGGCAGTTGATTTTGCAAAAGCACAGCTAGACAACAAATAATCCTTTTTGGGATTCCGAAACAGGGAGAGTACCTTGAGCCGAAATGGACAACGCCGGGTCGTCGTTACCGGGCTGGGCTGTATTTCGCCAGTGGGTAATACTGTTGCAGAAATGTGGGATGCTGTCATCAATGGGAAGTCAGGCATTGCTCTGATTACCAAATTTGATGCATCTGCTTTCAGCACCAAGTTTGCAGGAGAAGTTAAAGGCTTCGAGCTGGAAAAATATATCCCAGGCAAAGAATCACGCCATATGGATACCTTCATCCACTATGGGATGGCAGCAGGTATCCAGGCAATTGAAGACAGTGGCCTTGTTGTCACTGAAGAAAATGCCGACCGTATCGGTGTCAACATCGGTTCGGGTATCGGTGGCTTGCCGATGATTGAAAAGACCCATGCAGATATGGAAAAACGTGGTCCACGCCGCATTAGCCCATTCTTTGTACCGTCTTCAATCATCAACATGACGTCAGGTTTTCTGTCTATCCGCTATGGATTGCGTGGGCCTAACTTGTCATGTGTGACCGCTTGTTCGACAGGTCTGCATTCTATCGGTTATGCAGCACGTACCATTGTGTACGGTGATGCAGATGTTATGATTGCAGGCGGCGCAGAATCGACAGTCTCCCCATTGGGTATTGGAGGTTTTGCAGCTGCAAGAGCCCTTTCTTCCCGTAATGATGATCCTGCAACGGCTTCCCGCCCTTGGGATAGGGATCGTGATGGGTTTGTCATGGGTGAAGGTGCAGGTGTTCTTGTGCTGGAAGAGTATGAACATGCAAAAGCACGGGGTGCCAAGATTTATGCAGAACTCTGCGGTTTTGGTATGAGTGCAGATGCACATCATATGACGGCTCCGTTGCAAGACGGTAGTGGTGCAAGTAAGTGTATGACCAATGCAATCAATGATGCTGGCATTAATCCTGATCAGGTCAACTACATCAATGCACACGGGACTTCCACGCCATTGGGTGACAAGGCAGAAACGATTGCTGTCAAGCGTTCTTTGGGAGCGGCTGCTTCAAAAGTTATCATGAGTTCTTCCAAGTCCATGGTTGGTCACCTTCTTGGTGGTGCTGGTGGTCTGGAATCTGTGATTACTGTTCTGGCTGTTAAGAACCAGATTGCCCCTCCGACCATTAACATCTTCAATCAGGATCCTGACTGTGATCTGGATTACTGCGCGAATGCTGCTAGGGATGTACGCATTGATTATGCGTTGAAGAATTCCTTCGGTTTCGGCGGTACTAACAGCTCGCTTGTTTTCGGCAAGATTTAAGAGTTGTTCCGAATGTAGGGCCGCATCCATGTTATGGAAGTGGCCCTATTTTTTTTGCGTTCTTCCTTATTTTGCGAAGAATCCGCTACGCAAAATTGTAAGAATCTGTATTATCCCTTTGAACGCTTATCTGAAGCGTGTATTCTGATACACGTTTTGAATGCCTGCGTCAGGCAGGCTTTTCTGTTTCTAAAAGGTGATAAATCATGCATAAACCGAATGTACATCCTGTCAAGAAGCTTTGCTTGGCTGTTTGTTTAGCATTGTCGGTTGCCGGTATGGCGGCGCCGACACAGGTGCTTGCTGCACCACCTGTTGCAGTCAGTGGATTACCTGATCTAACAGGGCTTGTCGAGCAGGTTGCTCCTGCTGTTGTCAATATCAGGACGGTTGAGAAAATTCAGATTCATCGAGGGCTAAGTGATTTTGATGACTATTTCTTCCGTTTTTTCGGAATGCCTGTGCCTGGTATGCATCAACGCCACCGCCCTGAAACTGAAGAGCAGGTTCGTCAGGGTATGGGTTCTGGCTTTATTATTTCAGAGGATGGTTACATCTTAACGAATCACCATGTGATTAATGGTGCAGACGAAGTATTTGTCCGTTTGATTGACAAGCGTGAGTTCAAAGCCAAAGTGATTGGATCTGATAAGCGTACTGATGTAGCGCTTTTAAAGGTTAAGGGGACGAATTTGCCGGTTTTGAAGACGGGACGTTCTGCTGACATCAAGGCTGGTCAGTGGGTATTGGCAATTGGTTCTCCCTTTAAGCTCGATAACACCGTAACAGCCGGTATTATTTCTGCTACGGCGCGTGATACTGGCGACTACCTGCCGCTGATACAGACAGATGTGGCGGTTAATCCAGGGAATTCTGGCGGACCGCTTATCAATATGAATGGTGAAGCTATTGGTATCAATTCCCAGATTTTCTCGCGTTCTGGTGGTTATATGGGTATTTCCTTTGCTGTGCCGATTGATGAGGCTTTGCAGGTTGCAGATCAGCTTAAAAAGACGGGTAAAGTCAAACGCGGGCAGATTGGTGTGCATGTGAGCGAAATCAACGAAGAAACCGCGAAAGCGATGAACCTCCCAAACAGTCGTGGGATTTTAGTTGCACATGTGGAAGAAGGTTCTCCAGCAGAGAAGGCTGGGCTCGAAGCGGGTGATGTTATTCTGAAGTACAACGGTCACGAAGTTGAATCGGCTTCTGAATTGTCGCGTCTCGTTGGTGAAACGCCTGTCGGAACTGATGCATCTGTTACAGTTTGGCGAAAAGGTACAAATCATACCCTTTCTGTGCGTCCTAAGGTTATGGAAGGGGTAAAAGGGGATAGTAAGGCTGCTGTGAAAGCGGTTGCTAATAACAAGTCAGAAAAAGTCCTTGGCGTGACTGTTGATGAACTCGGCGATGAACAGAAGAAGTCTTTGGGTGTTAAGCATGGAGTTGTGATTACATCAGCTAAAAAACAGGCTCTTTCAGTTGGTTTGCGGCGTGGTGATGTTATTGTCCGCATGAATAATGCAGATGTGACAGATGTTGCGTCGTTCCAGCAGGCTGTTTCGTCTCTTGAGCGGAATAAGATGGTGATTTTGATGGTCGTCCGCTCTGGTATGGTCACATATGTTGCCTTCCAACCTTCTGTTGATTGATATGGTTTGGGGCGGTTGCAATGGCCGTCCCAAACCATGTTTTCCCACACTTTAGGGCGTCAATCGCCATATCTTCCATGTTAAAATGTAAGGTCAAACTTTTTGATTTTTTACTTTTTTTCTTTGGAGTTTATCAAATGGCAATTGAACGTACCCTGTCCATCGTCAAACCTGATGCAGTCGCTAAAAACGTCATCGGTAAAATCTATAGCCGCTTTGAAGATGCAGGTTTAAAGATTGTTGCTGCTCGTATGGTTCAGCTTTCCCGTGCTGAAGCTGAAGGTTTCTATGCAGTTCATAAAGACCGTCCTTTCTTCAAGGATCTCGTCGAATTCATGATTTCTGGCCCTGTTATGGTTCAGGTTCTGGAAGGAGAAGGTGCCATTGCTAAAAACCGTGAACTGATGGGTGCGACCGATCCAAAGAAGGCTGATAAGGGTACCATCCGTGCTGACTTCGCAGACTCTATTGATGCGAATGCTGTTCACGGTTCCGATGCGCCAGAAACAGCTGCTGTTGAAATTGCATTCTTCTTCCCATCCATGCAGATTATTTCCCGTTAATTGGTTACACCTGCTAGGGCTATTGCATACCGCAACGAGGGCACGGGAAAGGTTATGGGAGAAGAGCGCGTCAATATTCTCGGTATGTCGCCAGAGCAACTGGTTGACTACTGTGGCACGCTTGGCGAGAAACCTTTCCGTGCCCGTCAGTTGCTACGTTGGATTCATCAGTGTGGTGTAGGAGATTTTGATGCAATGACTGATTTGGCTAAGTCATTTAGGGCGAAGTTAAATCGTATTGCTGAAATCAGGGCGCCATCTGTATTGGCTGACCATGTTTCGCAGGATGGTACACGCAAGTGGCTTCTAGATGTGGGACAGGGTAATGCCATTGAGTCAGTCTTTATTCCAGAAGACGATCGCGGTACGTTGTGTGTTTCAACACAGGCAGGATGTGCGGTAAATTGCCTCTTTTGCTCGACTGGTAAACAGGGGTTTAACCGGAATTTGACAGCGGATGAAATTATCGGGCAGCTTTGGATGGCCGAAGCGGCTGTTCGTAAGTCAAGGGGGGTGCCGCCTGGCAAGGACGGGCGGCAGATTTCAAATGTCGTGATGATGGGCATGGGAGAGCCGCTACATAACTTTGATGCAACAGTGGCTGCTTTAAAGTTAATGTTGGATGACAACGCTTATGGGTTGTCTAGGCGTCGCGTAACAGTGTCGACCTGTGGTGTGGTGCCGATGATGGACAAGCTTGCCAAGGAATGCCCTGTGGCGTTGGCGGTATCCCTGCATGCACCTAACGACAAGTTACGTGATGTTTTGGTGCCATTAAATAGGCGTTATCCGTTGGCTGAGTTGATGGCTGCGTGCAGGCGTTACTTTGAACATGCGCCTCGCGATTTTGTGATGTTTGAATACTGTATGCTTAACGGTGTTAATGATTCAGACGTCCATGCCAAAGAACTCGTTCAGTTGGTCAGAAGGGGACCGACTGCTGTGCCATGTAAAGTTAATCTGATCCCGTTCAATTCAATTCCGATGCCCGGGTTGTCTCGTTCAACTGATGAGCGAATTGAGGCATTTGCAAAGATTTTAAGGGATGCGGGTATTATTACTACAATTCGCAAAACGCGAGGGGACGACATTGAAGCAGCATGTGGTCTCTTGGCTGGTGAGATTATGGATAAGACGCGCGTCCAAGAACGCATGGCGGAAAAGGGTATTGGGACTGAAGGTTACATCAAGACGTATACGTTTAAGAACGTTTGCAGTTGATTCCTGTTTCTTGGAGTCAGTTTTTTCAATCGGGGAATAGAAATGGAAAAAGAAAGCCGTGAGGGAACCAACCAAGGCGCACCTGAAAAAGGACAATCTGCTACGGAGGCAGATCAGGCGGTCGACTTTGTCAAATCGCCTTGCAAGGCTTTAGCTGCTAAGCGTAAGGAGTTGGGGTTAAGTGAAGAAGATGTTGCTTCCAAGCTTAAGGTCACGGTTCGCCAGATTCAGGCGATGGAAGCTGGCGATTATGGGGCATTCCATGGTGTAGCGATTGCAAGGGGTTTTGTCCGCTCTTATGCCAAGATGATCGGGCTAGATCCTGAGCCGTTGGTGGCATTTTTCGCTAAGGGTGATGGTGCAGCCCCGTCACATAAGAACGTTAAGAGCGTAGCGGTAACGCCAGGGAGTACGCAGTCCTTTGATGATAACCAGATGATTTTTAGGCGGCAGTCTGGTGGTGGTAAAAAAGTCCTGTGGTTTATTGTTTTACTCATTATTGTCTTGTTGGGTGTAGCTTGGTATATGAAGCTTATTCCATGGCAAAAGCCGACACCTAAGGTACCTGTTGTTGAAAAAAATACCCCCGCGGCAGAGCTGGTTAAGGATACACCTGTAGCATCTGTAACAGCTGCTTCACAGGAAGTGCCTAAGGTAGATCCAAAGGATGCACAGACAACTGTTGCACAGGCAGATGCGGCAACAGCGCCGCTTGCCATTAAGTTTAGCGGGGCATCTTGGGTACAGATTCAAAGCGAAGATGGTAAAAAGACTATTGCGCAGTTCACATCGAAACCTGGTGAGATCAAGAAGATGGATATCCAGACGCCTGCTGTTATTGTGATTGGCAATACAAAGGGTGTTGCATCAATGGAATTCCGTAATGCCTCAGTGGATGTGGATGCGGTTTCCAAGGGCAATACAGCTAAGATTCCGTTGAAATGATTTGAGGCAAGTCGTAGGCAAATTTCATGGTTGATTGTGTCGTACGCCGGCCAACCCATCAGGTGATGGTTTCGTACCAAGAAAGACGTGTCTTGGTGGGCGGTGGTGCTCCCATTGTCGTGCAGTCCATGACAGATACGCCAACCCATGATGTTAAGCGTACGGTCGATCAGGTTGCCCAGTTGGCATCTGCAGGTTCTGAACTTGTTCGAATAGCTGTTAATACGCCGGAGGCAGCTAAGGCGGTGCCAGTCATTCGTGAAAGGTTAGATTGTATTGGGTGTGATGTTCCTTTGGTGGGGGATTTCCATTACAACGGACACCAGTTGTTGACGCAGTATCCAGACTGTGCACAGGCGTTGTCGAAATACCGTATCAATCCAGGTAATGTGGGTAAAGGGGATGCAGGGGTAAAGCACTTTTCGGTCATGGTAGAGACCGCTTGTCGTTATGATCGTCCAATCCGAATTGGCGTGAATTGGGGGAGCTTGGATCAGGCGGTACTAGGTAAGTTGATGGATGCCAATCAGGCAAAAGCCAAGCCGGAACCCGTTGCACAGGTGATGCAGGAAGCACTCGTTGAATCGGCAATTGGCAGTGCCAAACAGGCTGTTCGGTTGGGATTGCCTGAAGATAAGGTGGTCTTGTCATGTAAGGTCTCACAGGTACAGGATTTGATTGCTGTCAATACGGCACTCTCAAGGCGATGCCAGTACGCTTTGCATTTGGGATTGACAGAAGCTGGTGGTGGTACTTACGGGACAGTAGCTTCGACGGCTGGCTTGGCTGTGTTGTTGCAGGCTGGAATTGGGGATACAATCCGCATTTCCTTAACGCCAGGGCCGGGTGAAGCGAGGACGCGGGAAGTAATGGTTGCCAAGGCGCTTTTACAGTCAATGGGGTTGCGGTCTTTTGCCCCTCAGTTGATTTCATGTCCGGGATGTGGGCGGACAAAGTCAGCCTATTTCCAGGAATTGGCGCATAGTACGCAACAGTTTATCGAGGCAAATGCTCACCAGTGGCAGGAGCGTTATCCAGGATCGGCAGATATGAAAGTTGCTGTGATGGGGTGTATTGTGAATGGCCCGGGGGAGTCACGTCATGCCAATATTGGCATTAGTTTACCGGGTGCCGGAGAAGCAGATACTGCGGTTGTCTACGAGGATGGCCTGCGTAAGGCAGTACTGCGCGGTGAAGATATTGAAGGACGTTTCCAGCAGATGATTGCTGGTTATATTGAGACACATTATGGAAGTGGGGCTTAAAGTGTTTGGCCCAAGAAGATAAGTAAACATGGCAGAAGATAAAAAGCAGAAAAAAGTGAGGAAGATTCCAGGAATCCGCGGGATGAACGATATTCTGCCGGAGGAATCGCATATTTGGAGTTTTATGGAAGGGACGGTTGAGTCTGTCTTGGTCAGTTACGGTTACCAGCAGATCCGCACACCGATTGTGGAAGATACCTCGCTTTTTGCTAGGGGATTGGGGGAAGTCACGGATATCGTCGAAAAAGAGATGTATTCTTTTGAAGATTCGATGAATGGTGACAAACTGACCTTGCGTCCAGAGTGTACGGCAGGCGTTGTCCGTGCGGCAGTTGAGCACAACTTGACCTACAATGGCCCGCGCCGCCTGTGGTATACCGGTCCGATGTTCCGCCATGAGCGGCCTCAGCGCGGCCGCTACCGCCAGTTCCACCAGATTGGCTGTGAGGCATTGGGTTTCCCGGGACCTGACATTGATGCTGAAATGATTTTGATGTGTCGTCGTATGTGGCGCGAATTGGGACTTACAGGTGTTAGACTTGAAATTAATTCAATCGGTGATGCGGAAGAAAGGAACCGTCACAGAGCTGATTTGATTGCCTACTTTGAAAAGCACAAAGCATTGCTTGACGAAGATGCAACGAGGCGTCTTTATACAAATCCATTGCGGATTTTAGATACTAAAAATCCTGAGATGCAGGATATGGTGAATGCTGCGCCTAAATTGTTGGATTATCTGGGAGAAGCAAGCCTTGCGCACTTTGATGGGGTAAGGGCAGTATTAGACCGCAATGGGGTTGCTTACCAAGTGAATCCGCGCCTGGTTCGTGGCATGGATTACTATAATCGGACTGTCTTTGAATGGATCAGCGATGATTTGGGTGCTCAGGGTACAATTTGCGGCGGAGGGCGTTATGATCCACTCTTTGAGATGTTCGGGGGGCGGAGTACGCCGTCGTGTGGTTTTGCCATGGGTGTTGAGCGTATTATCGAACTCTTAAAGGCACGCGGTGATGTGGAACCAGCAAGCATAGCCGATGTTTATATTGCACACCGTGGTGAAGCGGCTGGAGTTGTTGCAGCTGAAATAGCTGAATCATTACGTGATGCAAGTTTGGATGTTGTGCTTTACTGTCAGGCGGCCAATTCAGGCGGGAGTTTGAAGTCACAAATGAAGCGGGCAGACGAAAGCGGTGCGCTCTATACAGTGATTATTGGTGACGAAGAAGTCGAAAGTGGAAAGGCAACTGTCAAAGCAATGCGTCAGGGGGCTATCGATGGCGAGCAGACCCAAGTCGTTTTCAATGAGCTGGCAGACTATGTATTGGAACAGGTTGTCCAGGCTGAAGCGCTAGACGGTGTCTGTGACTTCTAAAGATAACGGAGAATTTTTCAGGAAAACAAGATGGCTTTTAACCTTGAAGAACAGGAACAGATTGATTCATTAAAGCGCATCTGGAAGCGCTATGGGAATATTGCAACGTGGGCGCTTATTGTCGTCCTTTTTATCTATGCCGCAATCCAAGGCTGGAATTGGTATCAGCGCAAGCAAACGGCACAGGCTTCGGCTTTGTATTATGAAATGCAGACGGCCGTTCTCTCAGGAGACTCCCAGAAGGCTTTGCAAGTGGCTAAGGATGTCCAAGACAAGTTTAGCGGTACCCCTTATGCACCAATGATTACGTTGGTTGCTGCAAAAATGGCTTATGAAAACAATGATGTTGCAACTGCGAAGGCGCAGTTAGATTGGGTTACTAAAAACAGCAGTGATGATGGTTACAAGGCGCTTGCCCGTGTCCGTCTTGCAGGTATACTGCTTGACGAAAAGGCATATGACGAAGCTTTGAGCGCGCTCTCTGGTAATGTCCCAGACGCGTTTGTTGCACTGGTTGAAGATCGTAAGGGGGACATCTATTTGGCTCAGGGCAAGATTGATGAGGCAAAAGCGGCTTACAACACGGCTTATGACAAGATGGCTCCAGAAAATCCGGGTCGGCAGTTGGTTAAGCTGAAATTGGAAGAAGTCGGTGTTGATGTTCAAACGAAGAAAGCGTCTGTAGAAAACAAAGGGTAAGTAAGTGAGAAAAGTCCAGCGACTGTTGTTACTTTTAGCCTGTGCGGCTCTGTGTCTGCCGCTGGCGGGATGTTTTGGTTGGTTTTCGTCCCAACCGCCGAAGCATCCACCTGCTGCGTTGACTGAAATTGAATCTCCTAAAAATGTTCGCCAATTATGGTCTGTGAGTGTTGGATCTGCCGAAACAGGATTTTTTGCGCCGGCGTTGTCTTATGACGTGATTTATGCTGCAGGCGCAGACGGGACGGTTTCCAAAATCGATGCATCGAATGGTAATGTGATTTGGCGCAAGGATTTGGATACGAACTTAATCGCTGGAGTAGGCAGTGATGGGCAAACAGTTGCTGTTGTCGCTGAAAAGGGCATCTTGATTGCACTGGGATCGGATGGACAGGAGAAGTGGCGTGCGCAGCTTTCAACAGAAGCGACAGCAAGTCCCATTGTTTCAAAAGGAGTTGTTGTTGCACGTAGCATGGATAACCGGATTTCTGCTTATGATGCGGAAACAGGTGAAAGGCGTTGGGTCGTTCCTTATCGCTTGCCTGGTTTAATGCTGAGGCATGAGGCGGGTATGGCTGCTGTAGGGCCGACAGTGGTGGTTGCAACGCCAGGTGGAAAAATGATTTCGATGATGTTAAATAACGGAGCCATCCGCTGGGAAGTACCAGTTGGACTGCCTAAGGGTACGAGTGAGCTGGAAAGGCTTTCCGATATGACGGGTGTGCCAGTCATTTTTGGTCAAGGGGTTTGTGTGACCGCTTGGCGCGGCCGTATTGGTTGTTTTGACGTTGTCTCAGGTAATCCGTTCTGGGTAAAGGATTTTGCAAGTAAGGTTGGGGTTTCGATTGACCAGGATTATGTTTATGGAGTTGATCAGGCAGATAAGGTTTATGCTTTTGCTAATACCTCGGGACACAGTGTCTGGCGCAATGAAAAACTGACGTACCGTAGCTTGTCGTCTCCAACTGCGTTCCTTTCAACGGTTGTAGTGGGTGACTATGATGGTTACGTCCATTTCTTGTCACGTTTTGATGGGACGGTAAATGCACGGGTTTCCACGGATGGTTCCCCAATTGTTGCTGCGCCTGTTGCTATGTCCGACCGTGTGATTATCCAGACAACTGGTGGATCGCTCAGGGCTTTTGCACTGGATTGATAGCCTAAGTGTTATTGGGGCGGTTTGTACGCTTTGCGCACCATAAGAAGAATAAGAAAGAGAAGAATAAAAAGAAATGAAACCCGTTGTTGCGCTGGTGGGGCGCCCCAATGTTGGGAAATCCACGCTGTTTAACCGACTCACGCGTACACGTGCTGCGCTAGTTGCCAATTTCCCAGGATTAACTCGAGATCGTCATTATGGCGAGGGAAAAATTGGGAACCGACCTTTCTTAGTTATTGATACTGGTGGTTTTGAACCTGTTGTCAAGGAAGGCGTTGTTCAAGAGATGGCCAAGCAGACGCAGCAGGCCATTGCAGAAGCTGATGTTGTTATTTTCTTGGTCGATGCGAGGCAAGGCCTTTCTCCTCACGACCGCGTTGTTGCGCAGTATTTGAGGCGTTGCGGTCGTCCTGTCATTTTGGCGGTTAATAAATCCGAAGGCATGAAGTATACGGCTGCCGTCTCTGAATTCTATGAATTAGGTTTGGGCGAACCCGCTTCCATTTCTTCCGCACATGGTGATGGCGTTCATACGTTGATTGAAAATGCACTTGCTTTAGTGCCAGCAGAGGAAGAAGCAGAAGACAAAGCAGATGCGGCCTCAGACGGGAAGGATGCCATCAGGCTGGCGATTGTCGGCAGGCCTAATGTGGGTAAATCCACGATGGTCAATGCCTTGCTGGGCGAAGAGCGTGTCATTGCCTTTGATATGCCTGGGACAACGAGGGATGCTATTGAAATCCCGTTTGAGCGTAATGGTAGGCAATATACCTTGATTGATACGGCAGGCTTACGTAAGCGAGGCAAGGTATTCCAGACTGTTGAGAAATTTTCTGTTGTGAAGACGCTTCAGGCGATATCAGATGCGAATGTCGTTTTGCTGTTGCTTGATGCGCGTCAGGATATTTCAGAGCAGGATGCGCATATTGCGGGTTTCATCCTTGAAAGTGGCCGGGCATTAGTGGTTGGGGTCAATAAGTGGGATGGGCTGTCTCAAGAAAGGCGCCGAACGATTAAGGAAGATGTGGAGTGGAAGCTCCATTTCTTATCATTTGCGAAGTTCCATTATATTTCTGCGTTGAAATCGACCGGTATTGAAGCCTTGATGCGCTCTGTTGATGCAGCGTATGCAGCGGCTATGGCAAAACTGGCGACACCAAAACTAACCCGTGTTCTTCAAGAAGCGGTGGAACATCAGCAGCCACCGAGACGCCAGGCAGGTATCCGGCCAAAACTAAGATATGCACACCAAGGAGGGAAGAACCCACCGGTGATTGTAATCCATGGTAACAGTTTGGATCATATTGCAGACGACTACAGGCGTTACCTTGAACGGCATTTCCGTGATGCGTTTTCTTTGACGGGGACTCCATTGCGTATTGAATTCCGATCGGGTGACAATCCTTTTGACAAGAAATGATGAATACGGGCTCAGACAGCGAGGTTTGAGCGTCCTAATGAATAATGAGTCCAGTTGAAACTGGTCGAAGTGCCTAAGGTAGGCATTTCAAAAAATAGGGAGGCAAAGAATATGAGTGCAAACAAAGGACAGATGTTGCAGGATCCTTTTTTAAATATCCTGCGCAAGGAACGTATTTCGGTGTCCATTTACCTGATTAACGGTATTAAGCTTCAGGGGCAGGTTGAGTCGTTCGACCAATACGTCGTCCTTTTGCGCAACAGTGTGACCCAGATGGTCTACAAGCATGCTATCTCAACAATCGTGCCATCAAAGGCCATTAACCTGAATGGGGACAATGCCAGCGTTTGAGACGATGGGGACTCCAGAACAGGCTAAAGTCGGCGCCATATTGGTAGGCGTTGATTTCGGTAAGGTCGGCTTTGACGCAAGCTTAGAAGAGTTGACGCTTCTAGCTAAGTCAGCAGGAGCAGAGCCTTTGCAGATAGTGACGGGTAAGCGTACCTCGCCTGATGCTGCTTATTATGTGGGCAGTGGTAAAGTCGACGAAATTATACAGGCCGTCCATCTTTATGGTGCAGAGATGGTGATTTTCAACCATGCTTTGTCTCCAGCACAGCAGCGAAACCTAGAGAAACGGTTGGGTTGCTCTGTTGTAGATCGGACTAGTTTGATTCTGGACATCTTTGCACAACGTGCGAAAAGTCATGAAGGTAAAGTACAGGTTGAACTAGCCCAACTGCAGCATTTGATGACACGTTTGGTCAGGGGCTGGACTCATTTGGAACGCCAAAAAGGTGGTATTGGTTTGCGGGGGCCTGGCGAAACCCAGCTGGAGACAGACAGACGGTTGATTGGTGCGCGTGTCAAAATGCTTAGGAGTAAGCTCGATAAGCTCCAGCGTCAACGTGAGACGCAGCGACGCTCACGTAGTCGGAGTCGGACGTTTTCCATGTCGTTGGTCGGCTATACCAATGCGGGCAAGTCGACGTTGTTTAATTCGCTGACTAAAGCGGGAACCTATGCGGCCGACCAGCTTTTTGCGACGTTGGATACGACGTCAAGGCGTATTTATTTAGCTCCTGTTGGCAACGTAGTCATTTCTGATACGGTTGGCTTTATCCGCGAATTGCCACATCAGCTTGTTGCTGCCTTCCGCGCAACCTTGGAAGAGACTGTGCATGCGGATTTGCTCCTGCACGTTGTTGACGCCTCAAGTGATATGCGCCACGAACAGATCCAGCAGGTCAATGAGGTGTTGGAGGGTATTGAGGCGGATGATGTGCCACAGCTCATTGTGATGAATAAGATTGACCTAGCTGGTATCGAACCACATGCTGAGTTGGATGAAGAGGGGAAAGTCCACCGTGTGTTTGTGAGTGCTGTGACTGGTGAAGGATTGGATCTGTTGCGTGAAGCGATAGCCCAGTTTGCGCTGGAAAATGCCAAAGTAGCAGGCGAAGAGACTCGGTCAGATCAGCATGTATCCGATCCAAGGTTCGATGTAATGGATTCCTGAAAGCCTTTTGTTTTCTTATGGAAAAGACAGCAGACATCTTCAACCCAGAACCGATAAGGGATGACCTTTTCGGACATGGGAGTAGTTTCAACAATGAAGAGAAACCGCCTGATGTCGATAAGGCGTGGAAAAACTTTAATCAGAAGCTCAATAACCTTTTAGGGCTGAAGAAAAAGAAGCAGGGTAGTGGCGGGGATGGTGAAGAGCCAGAAAATGATGACCCGTACAATGATGCGCGGGGTTTCCGTATTGTTATGCTCCTGCTTGCCATGTTGATTATGGTTTTTTGGATGGCATCCGGTATCTATATTGTCGACGAAGGCCAGTCGGCTGTGATTTCGACTTTTGGGCGTTATAGCAAGACGACCTCATCGGGCATGAATTGGCATTTCCCGTGGCCAATTCAGAACCACCAATTTGTCGAAACTGGCCATATACAGACTGTTGAGGTCGGTTACCGTGAAAACCCTTCTAATAGGAAAAGTGAAGAAGCGTTGATGATGACTTCTGACAGTAACATGGTTGAAATCCAGTTTTCTGTCCAATACCGCATCACGAGCCCGACCGATTGGGTATTTAACAATAAGAATCCTGAAGACATTATCAGACTTTGTGCGGAGACGGCTTTCCGTGAAGTGGCTGTTAAGCGTACATTTAAGGAACTCTTTTACGAAAATAATGACCAGACTGCTGCACAAGCGAAAACGCGTTTAGTTGAGTTGCTTGAAAACTACCATATCGGCGTTGAAGTTTCTGGTTTGACGGTACAGCAGGTTCGCCCGCCGCAGCCAGTTGAGGAAGCTTTTGCGGATGCGGATCATGCGCCACAAGATGTTGAGCGAATGAAAAATGAAAGTGAAAATTATGTCAGTAGTATTGTGCCTAAGACGAATGCCGAGGCAGAACAGATAAAGGCGGAAGCAGAAGCTTATAAGCGGGAAGTGGTCGTTAAGGCTGAAGCAGAAACAGAACGCTTTAAGAAGATATTGCCTGAATACCGTCGTGCACCTGATGTGACCAAAGATAGGCTCTACCTTGAGACGATGGAGCATATCTATGCAAATACCGATAAGGTGTTGATTGATTCCCAGAAAAAACCGATCGTTAGACTGCCTGTCTACAATAGTGGTGGGTATCCGGTTCGCGCTGAAGAGCAAGGAGAATGTACCCAGAAGACGCAGACAGCCACATTGCCAGATGGTAAACCACAGCCTGTGCCGGCAGGGGAGAATGGAGCTGAGCCTCAGGCAAGTGAACCAGCTCAAAGTGAATCTGTTGCGCAGCCTGGTTATGAGCGCAATCGGATGGATATGGGTACACGCAGCCGCGAGAACCGTTCAAGAGGAGGCCGTTCATGAAATACATCGGTATCTTGGTGGCTCTGATTGTTCTTGCAACGGAAGCTTATACTGGTTTTTATGTGGTTGATCAGACGCAATATGCACTGGTTTTTGGTTTGGGGCAGGTGCAGGCAGTTTCAATGGAGCCGGGGCTTTATATGAAGTGGCCTGTTCCAATTCAACGCGAGATGTATCTGGATAACCGTATTCAAACCACAGGGACAACGGAGCCGGAACATATTGTGACATCTGACCATGTACATATTTTGGCGGACGCCGTTATCCGGTGGCGTATTTCGGATCCACAGCAATACTATGTCACTTTTGAAGCAAAAGAAGAGGTTGCACGAGACCGTATTGTGAAAGCCGCTAAGTCCGCAATTAGCGAGGTGATGGCTCGTCACACGTTTGCTGATACCTTGGCTGGCGAAAAGGGGGGCATCCCAGGGGAGTTGACCACGCTCCTAGCTGAAAAGACGCAGGGAACCGGCGTTGCCATTGTTGAGGCAAGGCTTGAGCGGATGACATACACGGATGAGACGGCAGCGGCCATCTATGAACGGATGAAAGCCGAAAAAACCAAGATTGCTGCTGAAATCAAGGCCAAAGGTGAGGAAGAGGCGAAGAAGATTCGTACTGAAGGTGACCGGCAACGCACAGCTATTTTGAATGAGGCGCAGCGTGAAGCTGGCAGGATCCGCGGAGAAGGTGATGCAGAAGCAGCACGAATCCATGGCCAAGCCTATCACGAAGATCCAGGTTTTTATAAGTTTTACCGCAGTCTTCAGGCGTATCGCGAAAGCTTCAAGGGCGATAAAAGGAATGTCCTTGTACTGGATTCGTCATCACCTTTTTTTCAGTTCTTAAAACATAAGACTGGTGAAAAAGGACTCAACAGATGACCTTGATTGTATTATCATTTAACCTTTTTGCTGGATAGCTTTGATAACCATGGCCAATTGGCTTTTACCAGAATTCATTGCGGATGTTCTTCCTTCCGAAGCGAGGAAGATGGAAGATATTCGTCGCAGAGTGCTTGATGAATTTCGTTCTTACGGATATGAATTCGTCATTCCACCGATGCTGGAATATCTAGATTCCCTTTTAACCGGCGTTGGTCGAGATACGGAACTGGAGACCTTCAAGTTAGTCGATCAGCTCTCGGGTAAAACGATGGGGATCCGGGCGGATATGACAACGCAGGTTGCCCGTATCGACGCCCACCTGACAAACCGTAGCCGTGTTGTGCGCTTGTGCTATGCAGGGAGTATTCTGCATACACGCCCATCAGGGCTGCAGGCAACGCGTGAACCGTTGCAAGCTGGTGCGGAACTGTTTGGTTGTGCAGGCGTACAGGCAGATGCCGAAGTCCAACAGTTGGCACTTTCAACCTTAAAGGCAGTTGGCCTGAAAGGTGTATGCCTAGATTTAAGCCACGTTGGTGTATTGAAGGCATTGGTTAATCTGGATCCACAAGCGAAAGCCCATGAAGCCCAGCTTTTTGATATGCTGGAAACCAAGGATATGCCAGGGCTGATTGAACTTACCGAAGATTTCCACGATGACACGAAAAAGGCGCTTTTAGCATTGCCCGACCTTTATGGTGATGTGTCAGTCCTTGAAAAAGCGAAATCCACATTGCCTCCTGTTGATGGTATTTCTACCGCATTGCGTGAATTGGAATATCTCGCCGGCCAAGCAGACTGTGAACGTGTGACGATTGACCTCGCGGATACCCATGGTTACCACTATCACAGTGGGGTTATGTTTGCCGCGTATATCCCAGGGTTGCCGAATGCTATTGCTCGTGGTGGGCGCTATGATGGCGTCTCAGAAGCCTTTGGACGTTCTCGTCCGGCGACAGGTTTTTCGTTAGACATCCGTGAACTTGCCAGGATGTTGCCAGCTGCGCAGAAGCGTCAGGCGATTATGGCACCATGGAGTGATGACCCTAAACTTGCGAAAAAAGTACGGGAGCTGCGCGGAGCAGGGGCTACAGTCATTTATAATTTACAGAACTCTGTCCATAGGACGGATGAGTTTGCCTGCGACCAGCGCTTGGAACAGGATCCATCCAGTGGTGACTGGGTACTGAAAACCATAAGTAAATAATGAGTTGAAAAATGGCCAGAAATGTAATTGTCGTCGGAACCCAGTGGGGCGACGAAGGTAAAGGTAAAGTCGTTGATTGGTTGACAGACCATGCACAAGGTGTTGTGCGTTTCCAAGGTGGGCATAATGCAGGACATACGTTGGTTATCGGTGGCCAGAAAACAGCGCTCCAGTTGGTACCATCTGGCATTATGCGTCCAGGAACCGCCTGCTATATTGGTAATGGTTGTGTCCTGTCGATCCCAGATCTCTTAAGGGAAATTGATAAGCTTGAAGCAGCAGGCATTGAGGTTGTTTCAAGGCTTAAGATTTCAGAATCTTGTCCATTGATTCTGCCTTATCACGTTGCACTTGATTTGGCTCGTGAACTCAAACGCGGTAGCGCGAAAATTGGTACGACGGGTAAGGGTATTGGTCCTGCTTATGAAGACAAGGTGGCTCGCCGTGCTATCCGTGTAGCTGATCTGCTGAAGCCAGATGTTTTTGCTGAAAAACTTCGCCAGAACATGGATTACCACAACTTTGTTCTGGAAAACTACCTAGGTGCGGAACCTGTCAATTACAAGAAGACATTGGATGATGCGATGGCTATGGTGCCTCGCGTCAAGCCGCTCATTGCAGATATCTCTTTTGAACTGAATAAGGCTTATGCCGAAGGAGCAAACCTGTTGTTTGAAGGGGCACAGGGTAGTCTTCTTGATGTAGACCATGGGACTTATCCGTATGTGACATCCAGTAATTGTGTTGCAGGGAATGCGGCTGCGGGGGCAGGTATCGGCCCTGGGATGTTGCATTACATCCTGGGGATTACCAAGGTTTATACGACTCGCGTTGGAGCAGGTCCATTCCCGTCCGAATTAGATACGAATGAGGGTATTGGTAAACATCTGTCAACCGTAGGTATGGAGTTTGGTACAGTAACTGGCCGTCCACGCCGTTGCGGATGGTTTGATGCAGCACTGTTGCGCCGTTCTGCCCAGTTAAACGGGTTGACGGGTTTGTGCCTCACGAAACTGGATGTTTTGGATGGTTTGGAAACCATCAAGATTTGCGTCGGGTACAAAGTCGACGGAAAAGTGATTGATATTTTCCCATCCAATGCTGATGATGTTGTGCGGTGTGAGCCCATTTACGAAGAAATGCCGGGCTGGAAAGAAAACACCATCGGTACAAAACGTTTTGAAGACCTGCCTCAGAATGCCCAGAATTACATCAAGCGCATTTCGGAGTTGGTCGGACGTCCTATTGCCATGGTTTCTACTGGACCTGACCGTGAAGAAACCTTGGTTTTACAGCACCCATTCCAGGAATAGGTCGCTGGCTAAAATGGCATAAAAAGAAAGGGCAGGAAATTTTTCCTGCCCTTGTTGTAGTTACCTAGCCGAAGAGGTATTGGCTTTTCTGATTTATCTACGGTGGTGGCCTCCGCCAAAACCACCATGCCTGTGGCCTCCGCCAAAACCGCCGTGACGTGCGCCTCCGAAGCCACCACGATGGCCGCCAAAGCCGCCATACCTATGGCCACCAAAACCACCGAAACCACTATGCCTGTGGCCACTGTATCCGCCACCAAAGCCGCCATGGTGATGATGATTACCATAGCCGCCCATAAAGCCTCCACGTCTTGGACCACCGTAACCGTCCATGAATCCACCTGGCCTATGGCCACTGCGGCTACGTCCCATGAATCCTCCGTTCTGATTGCCATCATAGCCACCGCGTTTCATGAAACCACCGCGCCTGCTTCTGTCGAAACCTCCGCGGTTGTCAAAACTACCGTTTCTATCGCCACGGTAACCGCCGCGATTGAATGTGCCTTCGTTGCCATTTCCGTTGCCGCGATCCATGAAACCACTGCGCTGGCTGTCACCTGAACGGTTGCTTCGGCTATAGTTACCACGTTCTCCATCCGAACGTTCAGTGCGGTTCATGTAGCCTCCGTGTTCGCTGTTACCAGATCGGCTATCACGGCCATAGTTGCCACGTTCACTGTCTATCCGTTCGCTACGGCTCATATAAGCACCATGTTCACTATTACTGGAACGTTCACCACGTCCCATATAGCTTTCACGATTACTGTCGCCACGATTTGTGTAACCAGAAGGAACCCCTCGTTCTCCACGGTTCATCATTTGGCTGTCTGAGGATTGGCCATAGGATTCATCGCCTTCGATTGCAAAAGCGGGAGCAGAGAGTAATGCTGCGCCAATCATAGCAATAACGAGTTTTTTCATCATGTTTCCCATTCTGAAGTCTGAGCTTAAAAGTGCAGTGGTGAATTGTCGTATTTAGCAGCAGTTCATCACCTCCATTGCAAAAATCATACCTGATGTAATTGCAGGTGTCAGAGGAAAAAGTCTTTTTTTACAGAATATTACATATCTTAGTTATCGTTACACGAAGTGTTGCGTTGAGTGTTCTATCTTGCAAATGAAAATGATTCTTACTTGTATTAATCGAACGGTTCCATTAGAATGTGTCCCGTAGACTTGAAATGCATGGGGTAGAACGTCTCCTCTGGTCCATGTGTGTCTGCGTTATGCCAGTCTTTTTACATTGCCCGCTGCCTTGGCCAGTGGGCTTCTTTTTATGGGGTAGTCTGGACTTGCTGCGCTTTCTGGAATACCTCCTTTGAATCGGGCGCTTCGTTTTTCCTGCCGCAGAGGAAGTCTACACGTTTCGAAACCTGGCTATCACTGTAGGCATCTCCCGACAAACCGCGCCATTGCGCTTTTTGTAAAGTATGTTTCTGGTTCGTCCATTCTGTTGCCGCTTTTCCGTCGAGATAGGAGAATTTCCCTGAAAGCGTGATGAGCCGCGTTTGCGTGCAGTCAGCCTGCTCATACGCAAGGTACATCGTATCGCCTTCTTTGGGGGTGGCTGGCGCTTCAATGAAGAGCCCCGTATGGTCTTCGATGTCCTGTTGAGTAGGTACGATGGAGTAAACGAAGTTGGAAATTGTCGTGTCGATTAGGCGGGCATGCTGTTTGACCCAGTTGTAGTCTAAGAATACGCCATCTGCCAATCCTGCCGCATGGGCGGGGAGGCAGGTGAGTGCGGAGATGCTCGAAGCAATTGCAATCGTTATAGAAGGTCGCATTGCAAAATCAATCCTTGATGACCAGCATGTCATCCAATGACACGCGGACGGAGCGGTAGGCGTTCATTGGATTGTCAGACGCATAACCCAGTCCGACGCCGATTGCGAGTTGTTCATCATTAGGGATGCCTAGGTGTTTGCGGATCATATCTGGGAACTTGACGAATTCGTAAGCAGGGATGGAAGCAATGCCTTTGTTGGTTGCTGAGAGCATCAGGGTTTGTTCAAAACCACCCATATCCATGATGGCCCATTCGGGAGCGTCTTTTGGAATCGTAATGTAGACGGCTGCACCACAGCGGTAGAGGCGGCTTTGGGCAGCACTGAATTCGGAGAAGTCACCTTTTAAAAAGGTGCCGAGATGCTCTCCCAATGCCTGCATGTTTTTCAGGGGATAGGTTCCGAATGATTCTCTGGCTGCATGTGGAAAGTCTGAGTTTCCTTTTTCGCCTGCAGTAATCCGGGCAAGGTGTTCTGATTTGATTGTTTCAAGCGTTTTGCCAATGGCAACATAGACTTTCCAAGGCTGGGAATTGACCCAAGATGGCGCCCATTGGGCTTCTTGGACAATGTCTCTTAGGATTGCCGGGTCAATGGGTTTCCCGTCGAAATCGCGGATAGATTTGCGTTTTTGGACAACAGTGCTGAATTCCATGGCATCCTCCGGTCAGGTTCAATTCAGATCATTATAGGGGATGATCTGCTTGCGTTAGCCCAGTCCTGCATAGGTAAAGTATCAGTTATAGAAGTCGTCGTCACCGAATGACGTGCTGCGGGTTGGTGTAGGGCGGCTAAAGGTTGATGAGGAACGGGGCGTGTTATGGGTCAGCCAGTTCTTAATCTGCTGTGCGTCAACAATACGTGCGCCTTTAGGGCCTACGACATTTAGTAAGACCATCACGATAGGACGTGATCCAATCGTCGTCTTCATGACTAAGCACTGGCCTGCTTCACGGATGTAGCCGGTCTTTTGGATTTGGATTTTCCAGTCAGAGCTGTGTGTCAACCGGTTGGTACTGCCGTAGTTTAAGCTTTTCTCACCATCCCAGACGGTATGGTATTCAGCTGTGGAGTATTTGCGGATTAAGGGATGTTCTGCGGCTGCCATGACAAGTTTTGCCAGATCCCTTGCGCAGGAGACGTTCTTGGGTGATAGCCCATTGGTGTCGACGTAATGAGTATTTGTCATGCCCAAGACAGCCGCTTTGATGTTCATCGCATTGACGAAAGCTTCCCGTCCGCCAGGATAGTAGCGTCCCAAGGCGGAAGCAGCCCGGTTTTCTGAACTCATTAAGGCTAGGTGAAGCATTTCTGCCCGAGAAAGGCGTGTGCCAATCTTAAGTCTTGAGCCAGTTCCCTTGAGATGGTCGATGTCCTGCTCGGAGATTTCCAGGATTTGTCTCATGTCTTGGTTTGATTCAACAACGACCAAGGCTGTCATCAGCTTGGTAATCGAAGCCATCGACATACTTGATGTGCTGTTTCGTTCATAAAGAATCTGTAGTTTGCCTTCATCAAAGACTAGGACTGCTTTAGCACGTGTTTCAGGGCCGTTAGGCGTTTCACTTACATAAATCGGTTTTTGTGCAGGAGCAGGCGCAATGGCCGATACATTGAAGGTGGTTGGCAGGCTGTTGCGCTTACCGAATGAAGAGATTGGTGGTGTTACCGAGGCTGACTGTGTGGAAGCAGTCGGTGCTGACTGGTTGTAAGTCAATGTCGGGCTTGTTTTGGCAAAGGCGGAATTGGCGTTTGTCGAAGTCCAAGAAGGTTTAGTGGGCTGTGTGTAGGTCTTCTGAGGGGCAGGCTGGCTCCAAGCGTAAGTCGTTGCTTTTGCTGGTGTTACCTTTTTAGCAGTTGTATGGTCATGCGTTGCCGGTGCATTGTGCTTGGCTGTTACTGTCTTGGGTTGCTGAGCCTTTTCGTGTTTAACGGCTGTTTTCTTCGAGGTATCCCGGCTGTTTTTCGCAATGGTTTCTTTTTCTTTCGGTTTGGCGTTGCTTTTTTTATCTTTGGCCTGTGCTGATGTTTTGGAATCTACCTTCGTGATTGCAGATTTTGCTTGAGGCTTGGCTTTATCTGCCTGCTTTACAGATGCTTTTGTTGGCGTTTTTTCTTTTGATGCAATGGTTTTTTGAGAATCTTTTTTCTTGGCGTCAGCCTTTTGGGGGGCTGCTTTCTTGGCATCTGCCTTTTTGGCAGGCGCGGCCATCATGACTTTCATCACAGACGCAGATACAGGGGAAGTGACAAAGACACCTACAGCCAATGTGGACAGCAATCCCACTGTGAATTTCTGCATAACCAAATACCTCCTACCAGAAAACACTCAAGTATACAGAAATTTGACCTTCATCAGAATCCAAAAAATGTAAAATTCCGTAAGAATTCTATGTTTTAACTGATATTTTCTGATTTTTGCGCTGATTAAGCGGTATCATTATTCCTTTTCTAGTCATCCGTTTCTGCGTGAAGTTAACGTCTATCAGACTTTCTGGGTTCAAGTCATTTGTTGATCCGACAATCGTCCGATTTAGGGGACGATTAAACGGCATTGTTGGGCCTAATGGCTGCGGTAAATCCAATATTATGGATGCTGTCCGCTGGGTGCTTGGAGAGTCTAGGGCCTCTGAGTTGCGTGGAGAGTCCATGAAGGATGTCATCTTTAACGGTACCACGACCAGAAAGCCGGCAGGTCGCGCATCGGTTGAACTTATCTTTGATAACAGTGATGGTCGTATTGGAGGCCAGTGGGCAAAATATACCGAATTAGCTGTACGGCGCGTTTTAACCCGTGAAGGGGGATCAACGTATTCCATTAATGGGACGACTGTTCGAAGACGCGACATCCATGACATTTTCTTAGGTACAGGGTTGGGACCTCGTGCCTATGCCATCATCGGCCAAGGCATGATTTCGCGCATCATTGAAGCGCGGCCTGAAGAGTTACGCACTTTTCTTGAAGAGGCTGCTGGTATTTCCAAATACAAAGAAAGAAGGCGTGAAACTGCCAGGCGTCTTGAGGATTCACAGGAAAACTTAAATCGTGTCCTGGATATTCTTGTAGAACAGGAGCAGCAGCTTGAAAAACTGACCGTACAGGCAGAAGAGGCAAGGAAATACCAGACGCTATCTGAGCGGCGTGACCGCCAGCAGCAATTCCTGTGGCTCATCCAAAAGCAGATGAGCGAGAAAGAGCAGGAAACGTTAAGTCGCCAAGCAGATAAGGAACGGACTGAGTTGGAAAACGTCCGCGCACAGATGGTGCGCTGTGACAGCGACCTTAACCGTTTGCGTGTCACACATGAGGAAGCCAATAGCGCTGTGCATGAAGCCCAGGGAGTGCTTTATGCAGTCAATGCAGAAATAGGCAGTTTAAAGGCGCAGATTGATTATATTGCGGACACAAAAAAACGGCTTGAATCGCAACTTTCGGTATTTGAAGCACAAAAGGCTGAATGGCAAAGCCAGATGCCGAGATTAACAGAAGAGATTTCTGATCTTGCTGAAAAGTGTATTGAACAGCAGGTATTGGGAGAGGCTGCAGAAGAACGGCTTGCAGTGCAGCAAGGTAGTTTGCCTGAACTGGAAAAGGATCTTGCAGCCAAGCGTCAAGGAGAACTGCAATTCAGGGCGGTTTGCCAGGACATTCAGCGGCAGATTGCTGTCGCGGCCAACACCCATAAGAATTTAAGGGATGCATTGGATGGACTTTTGCGTCGGCGGGAAAATCTGGTTGCTAAACGCCAAGCGCTTACCGTTCCGGACAAAGCGCTTTTAATGGAACATCTTACAGAGCGAGAGGAAACAACCTGCCGGCTTGAAGAAACTGTAGGACAGTTGCAGGCGCTTGAAGCCCGGTTACCAGAAGCGCTTCAGACGGTTGAAGCAGCACAAAGTGCCGTAAACGGATGCCGCGAGGCACTCATTAAGCATCAGTCAAGGTTGGATGCCTTGCGTCAGATGGCAAAAAAAGCGGGTGAACGTGGCCAATTGGGGCAATGGCTTAAAGACAATGGACTTGATGCGTTTACCCCGTTCTGGCGACAGGTTACCTGTGAGCCCAAGTGGGAGTCGGCGTTGGAAGTCGTGCTTCAAGAGCGGATGCAGGCTATTGAACTCTCCAACTTATCGTGGGCTGATGGACTATCTAAAAGTCGATTGCCTGGAAAATTGGTTTTTTTCAGTAGCATTGGGGTGCAAAGGCCAAGTTACGGCAATGATGGTGACCTGACGTCGTTAGTCTCTTTTATTTCGGTTTCCCGAGATGATATTAAGACGGTATTACAGAATTGGTTAAGCGGCATTTTTACTAAATCAAGTATTGCTGAAGCAATCAAAGATCGTGATAGGTTGCCGGAAGGTGCGTCTTTTATTGTTCCCGAAGGACACCGTGTTGATCGTTATAGCGTACGTCTTTTTGCAGCAGAATCTGAAAACGAAGGTTTTTTCCAGCGCATCAACGAAATAGCGCGTTTGGAATCACAGGAACGAGACTTGGAACTTGCATTAAAGGAGGCTACAGATAAGGCACGTGATGTGTCCACGGTTCTCAAAGAGCTGCAAACGGCACTTGAACGCTTAAGGCGCGAGCGTACGGTTCTTACCGAAAAACTGGGGGAAATCCGTCTTGTTATCCTGAAGGAAGAAGAGCGCCAGCGCCACTATGTGGAACAGCAGGAACAGATTGCTTTGGGTTTTGAGGCTATCGATTCCGAGTGCCAGGAAAAACAAGAGGAAATAGTGCTTCATGAGCAGCTCTTAGAAGAGCTTGATGGTCGTTTGTCTGAAGCGCAGGAAAAGGAAGATGCATTCCGTGTAGTTGTTGAAACGGCAGAAGAAAAACTCCTTAGGGAGCGTGAAAGTTGTCACGCCATCGAAAAACAGATCCAGCAAGCCCTTTTTGCACAACAGACGCTAAAGCGAAGCGTAGCTGAACTTGAACGCCAAGTTGAATTTGCCAAAGGGCAGGTGGCCAAGGCACAAGCGGGTATCGTGGCTAGCCAAGGGGAGCTTGGAAACTTAGAAGCGGGTGTTCAGGAGAATGCCTTGCAAGAACTCCTTGAAAAGCGCCTGATGCAAGAGAAAAGCTTAACGGAGAAACGTGAAGCATTAGAGAACACTGCGCAAAGCCTCCGGAAGGTGATGGAAAAGCGTATACAGCTTGAAAACCAGCTTCAACCCCAGCAAGAGCGAATTGTGGCCTTACAACTTAAGGAGCAGGAAGCGCGCTTAAATGCATCACAGCAGGCGGCAAAGTTGTCAGAAGCGGGAGTTGATGAAGATGAATTGGCGCAAGAGCTGCCTGAAAATGCGAAGTCTTCTTCTTTGCAGGGGGAAGTTACGCGGTTAACGAATGAAATTAGCGCGATGGGGTTGGTGAACCTGGCAGCAGCGCAAGAACTCGAAGAAGGAAAAAAACGTCGTCAGTACCTGAAAGAGCAGCATCAAGATTTGACGGACGCGATTGCGACACTTGAAGATGCTATTAAGCGTATTGACCGTGAGACTCGCCAACAGTTAAAGGATACTTTTGACCGAGTCAACGCGTCTTTAGATGAATTATTCCCCATTCTTTTTGGCGGTGGTAAAGCGCAGCTTATTATGAGTGGGGATGAGATTTTAGATGCTGGAATCCAGATAATGGCACAGCCACCTGGTAAAAAAAATGCGACAATACACTTGCTTTCCGGGGGTGAAAAAGCGCTGACAGCTTTAGCATTGGTTTTTTCGCTGTTCCAGTTGAATCCAGCGCCGTTTTGTTTACTTGATGAAGTTGATGCACCATTAGATGATGCCAATACAGCACGTTTTAGCAGTTTGGTAGAGAAAATGTCCGCACAGACACAGTTTCTGTTTATTTCACATAATCAGATTGCGATGGCAATGGCAGAAGAACTGATTGGGGTAACTATGCAAGAGAAAGGGGTTTCCCGGATCGTCAGTGTTGACCTGGATAAGGCAGGGGAATTCGCAGAAAAGGGACAAGCATGAAAGGTTTGACAGATTTACAGCTGATCCTCATTGCAGGTGGGGCAATCCTGATTTTATTCATCATTATCTATAACCGCATTAATGCATCTCGCCTTAAGAAGAAAGCCGCAGCCCAAAAACTGGCAGAAGAAACGGCCAGGTTGGCGGCGGAAGCAGAAGACCAAGTAGAACCAGGTGGGCTCATGGCGGAAGTTACAGCAGGTCTTGAAGAAAATAAGGAACCTACGCTTGAGACTGAGACAATAGTGCCTCTGCCCGAATTTCCAGTTGATGACATCATTGAATGTGTGATTACACTGACGCCTGATGAAGATGTGCCTGCTGAAAAGGTTCTACCTTTGATTGGAAATTGGCAGCAAGCTATAAAGATGCCTGTCCGTTTTGTTGGACTCACGACAGACGATGGTGGTCAAAAGAGTTGGCATGCCATTGAAGCAGGTAAGTCCTATAGCCAATTCAGGGCGTGTGTGCTTTTAGCCAACCGTAATGCGCAGTTAACGGATATCGAGTTCTCGACGTTGGTTGCACGGCTTAATCAAATTGCATTGGCAATCGATGCTGCTATCGATGTGCCTGATATGAGTACGGTTATTGATCATGCTAAGCAGCTTCATGATTTTGTGGCAGGACATGATGCCAAAGTCTGGCTTTGTATACAACCCAATGGCAGTTTGTGGACGCGTGCTCAGATTGAAGAGGTTCTTAAAAACCACGGGTATCAGACACGCTTTGATGGGACTTGGGTTAAGAATGACCCAGAAGAGGGGGCTGAATGTGAACTGTTCCTTGTGGGAACTTTTAGTCGCAAGGATTCTGATAGCATTTTAAGTTTGATTCTTTTTTTGGATGTGCCTTGTATTCCGCGCGAAAAAGACCCGTTTGGCCAGATGATTGCTTGCGCCAGGATGCTTTGTACAGAGCTTGATGGTACTTTGGTCGATGAAAAGGGCAAGGCTTTGGGTGAAGAAGATATTGCTGAAATTGCTGGGCAACTGGATCAGTATTACCAGGTCTTGCAGTCGGCGTCACTCCATGCAGGGTCGCTTCGTTCGTTGCGGCTTTTTAGGTTGCAGGCCAAATGACAACGCTTGATCTTTTTGCTGACTTAGATCAGGGAGACCTTGCTGAGAAAGCTGAATCACTGCGCCGTGATCTCGAGCGCTACAGTTATGCGTACTATGTGCTCGATAATCCTATTGTTCCTGATTCGGAATATGATCGGCTTTTTGCGGAACTTAAAGACTTAGAAACCCAGCATCCTGAATTGGTTACTCCATCGTCTCCGACGCAGCGTGTGGGAGGAGCGCCTTTACCCCAGTTTGGAAAAGTGCGTCATAAATTACCGATGCTTTCCTTGATGAATGGTTTTAGTGCACCTGAAATTCAAGCATTTGACCGGCGTGTGGCAACAGAGTTAGGGGTTGACGAAATTGAATATGATGTTGAGCTTAAGTTCGATGGACTAGCTGTCAACCTGCGTTATGAAAACGGGGAGCTCGTTGGTGCTGCCACGCGTGGTGATGGTTCCATCGGCGAAGACATTACCGCTAATGTTAGGACTATCGGCGCAATCCCGCTTCGTCTGGCTTCTCAAAACCCGCCTAGGGTTTTAGAAGTGCGCGGTGAAGTGCTGATGTTCAAGCAAGATTTTCTGGATCTAAATGACCGACAGCGGGAAAAGGGGCTCAAAGAATTTGCCAATCCCAGAAATGCAGCTGCGGGCAGTTTAAGGCAGCTTGACCCAATGGTGACTGCATCGAGGCGTCTGCGTTTTTTTGCTTATGGTATTGGTGAGGCTGATGGTGCGCCTGTCCATGAAACCCAGTCGCAATTGCTGGATTGGTTCATTACGTTAGGGGTGCCTGTCTGTAGCAACCGGAGCGCGGTTAAAGGTTTTAAAGGGCTGATGGCATTTTATGATGACATCCTGTCGCGTCGTGACACATTGTCCTATGAAATCGATGGTGTCGTGTATAAGGTCAACCGATTTGATCAGCAGCAGCAATTGGGGTTCGTGTCACACGCACCTCGTTTTGCGCTGGCGCATAAGTTTCCTGCGCAGGAAATGTTGACCGAAGTTTTAGCTATTGATGTCCAGGTTGGGCGTACGGGTGCGATTACCCCTGTTGCTAGGTTAAAACCTGTTTTTGTTGGTGGGGTAACGGTCACTAATGCGACGTTGCACAATGAAGATGAAATCAGGCGAAAGGACATCCGTATTGGTGATACGGTTATCGTCAGGCGTGCGGCAGATGTCATACCAGAAGTGGTATGTTCTGTCTTGGAAAAGCGGCCAATCGATGCAACGGTCTTTGTAATGCCTACGGCTTGTCCCGTTTGTGGTTCCCCCATTGTCCGGCCAGAAGATGAAGCAGTGGCACGTTGTTCTGGCGGTTGGATCAATTGTCCTGCCCAGAAAAAACGGGGATTGGAACTCTTCGCATCCCGGAAGGCGATGAATATTGAGGGGTTGGGTGAGCAGCTGATAGACCAGCTGGTTGATAAAGCGGTGATAAAAGATGCGGCTGACTTGTTTACGTTGGATGTGCCAACAGTTGCTGCCTTAGACCGTATGGCTGAAAAGTCAGCGGCTAATCTGGTTGCAGAGTGTCAAAAAGCCAAGGCCACTACTCTGGCGCGATTTCTCTATGCGTTGGGTATCCGACATGTTGGTGAGACGACGGCACGAACTTTGGCTGATCATTTTGGTAGTCTCAAAGCGCTTATCGAGGCTTCAGAGGAGCAACTCTTACAAGTTGAAGATATCGGAGAAACTGTTGCTACATCGATTAAGGCTTTCTTTGCGGACGAACATTGCTTGGCATTAGTGAATCGTCTAGTGGCAAACGGTGTGCATTGGCCAGAAAATGAAACGGAAGCCAAAGTGCGGGTGTTATCAGGTAAGCGTTTTGTGTTAACAGGGACGTTGCCAACCATGACTCGTGAAGAGGCCTCCAACATCATTTTGAGCCATGGTGGTAAGGTCAGTGGCTCTGTCTCCAAGAAAACCGATTATGTCTTAGCCGGAACAGAGGCAGGCAGTAAACTGGAAAAAGCCCAGACATTGGGGATTACGATTTTAAATGAAGCTGAGTTCCTGGCTATGGTCAAAACTAAGCAACCGACTGAATCTGAAAACAATTATTAGAAAATCATGAGTGTCCAAAAGATCTTGAAAATGGGAAGGCAGCTTCTCTTGGAAGAGTCTGAACCCATTACTGAATTTGATACGCCAGAACTCCATCAATTGATTGCTGACTTATGGGAAACGATGAAAGCAACAGATGGTGCAGGGCTGGCTGCGCCACAGATTGGCGTTTTAAAGCGGGTGGTCGTTTTAGGGTATGACAAGGACTACCATCCAGAGAATATGGATTCTGTTCCTGCAACGGTTTTAATTAATCCTCAATTGACGCCATTAACTGACGAATTTGATGAACGCTGGGAAGGGTGTCTGTCGATTCCTGGGATGCGTGGGGCTGTGCCTCGTTACACGAAGGTCAGGATTGATGCCTTTGATGTATTCGGTAAACCTTTTTCCCGTGATGCAGAAGGTTTTTATGCGCGTGTTGCCCAGCATGAATGCGACCATTTAGATGGGATACTTTACCCAATGCGTATGCTGGACTTGGACTGCTTTGGTTTCAATGATGCGTTTGAGGAGGATGAGCAGGCAGAACGTGCAGCACAACCTTAAGATGTTTTGTTTTACTCATCGTTGCCCATCATCAGGCATACCATTTTTCTTGGGAAGGCAATAAAGAAGATGTCTTCCATGAAGTAAAATCGCCCTTGTCCGTCGTTACACAGGCTCAGGGCATCAGTGAGTTTTTCACTGTGTACCGGCCTTAAAATGCCGGTTGCTTTGCCGAGGTCAAACTGCAACCAGTGGATTAAGCCTTCAATGATTTTCGGTTCGTTTTCGCCAAACAAGGTGACGAGGGCGTCTTTTAGGGTTTCGGAGGTCTGGATGTTTTCCAAGAGTGGCATAGGGACTCCGAAATGTTGTGCAAAAAAGGTGGTGTAGTTGGCTTGATCCATGCAAAGGGTTTCGATGTAGGAAGGTCCTATCCAAGTGGAACACGACGACGCCATATGAAAGAGACCATCCAGGTAATTGGTGAGCCGGATGTTTTCTTCGGAAAGCTTAGGTTGGAGTGTATTCATCGGTGATTTCTGCGCTTAGAACGATTCATCCGGGCGTAGGTAACGCCATTTGCCAGGTGGCAGGGCACCTAGTCTGACTTTGCCGATACGAACGCGTTTTAGTCCGACTACTTTGAGTCCTACGGCTTCGCACATTCGGCGAATCTGGCGTTTCTTCCCTTCCCTTAAGACAAAGCGTAGCTGGTCTTCGTTTTGCCAGTTGACTTTAGCGGGTTGCAAGGCTTTGCCATCAAGCTTTAGCCCATGGCGTAAGAGTTGGAGGTCTTTGTCAGGTAAGCGGCCTGGTTTTTGGTAGCGTACACGTACTAGGTATTCTTTGTCGGTCGTCGAGTCTTCCCCAATCAGTTGCTTGGCAATGCGGCCGTCCTGAGTGAGGACGAGTAAGCCTACCGAGTCGATATCCAAACGCCCCGCAGGTACAAGACCGCGTTTTTGAGAAGGTTTGAAACGGATCTTTGCGGTATCTTCTTCCCAATGGGAATCCGCGTTGATGAGTGCGACAGCCGGTGTATAGCCATCTTCGGCCTGTCCGCTGACGTAGCCAACTGGTTTATTGAGTAGGATGGTTACACGCTCAGATTGTTCTTTTGTTGCGCGTTTATCGACAGTGATTTTCTGGTGTGGCAGTACTTTGCTACCTAATTGGGAGACGACTGTTCCGTCAACGCGCACCCAGCCGTGTTCAATCCAGGCATCGGCTTCCCGGCGGGAACACAGTCCTAGTTCTGACATCCTTTTTGACAATCGCACAGGCTCGCTCATGGGGTTCCTACAAAATGGTTAAGTGTCGTGGACGCGTAATACCTCAATCATATCGCGTTCAAACTGGATCTGCTGACGTGGTTGTTGGAGTTTTTCCCCATCAATTAAGAACACATCTTCTATGCGTTCACCCAATGTCATGATTTTGGCTGTATGCAGGTTGATTCGGTGTTTACTGAAAACACGTGCAATGGCATAGAGTAGTCCACGGTAGTCGTTTCCTGTAATGCTTAACACGAACCGGCCATTTGCGTCAGGTCGCAAATCAATGGAGGGAGAGACCGGGAATACGCGCGATTTACGGGAAAAGCGTGGCAATGACGGTTCGGGCAAGACCCCTGGTTCTTTCAGGATATCGGTTAAATCGTGTTCAACCTGCGACGTGATATCCCGGTATTGGTTTTCAAAACCTTGGCGGGTGACTAGGAAGGTATCTAATGCATACTGCTCCTTGGTCGTATGGATTTTTGCATCAAGAATAGCGAAATTTTTCCGATCAAAATAACTGCATATCCATGCAAAGAGGTCGGGACGGTCGCACATGTAGACGACAACCTGTAAGCCTTCACCAGTTGGTGAGACCCGGCATTGCACGACTGGTTCTTGTGAGTTCATGCGTGCGTATAGGGTACGGGTATGCCAAGCAATATCTAAGGCATCGTTTCGCAGGAAGTACACGATATCGAGCTGTTTCCAGAACGCTTCATGTGCAGATTCAGGGATACCATAGAGGCGTAAATTGGCTTTGGCTTCGTGCTGGCGTTTTTCCAGTTCATGGTCAATGGACAGATTTTCGCCACCTAAGACGCGTTTAGTCTGAACCAATAAGTCTTCTAAGAGCTTGCCTTTCCAGGTATTCCAAATGTTGGGGCCTGTTGCGCGGATATCTGCGACAGTTAAAAGATAAAGCGCGGTGAGATGCCGGTCATCCTTAACAATAGTGGCAAAGGCATTGATGACTTCAGGATCTGAGAGATCCTTTTTCTGCGCAAAAGTAGAAAGAGACAGGTGTTCTTTGACCAAGAAAACGGCGAGTTCGGTATCGTCTTTTGCAATTCCATGTTGCGTGCAAAAACGTTTCACATCACGCATTCCAAGAACAGAGTGGTCTCCTCCTCTTCCCTTGGCAATATCGTGGAAGAGTGCAGCCACATAAAGGATCCACTGGCGGCTAAAACCAGTCATCAAGTGGCTGCACAAGGGATTTTCATGAGCGTAGCGGGCGCGTGAAAAATGGTGTAGGTTTTCAAGAACCTTTAAGGTATGCTGGTCGACCGTAAATTGATGGAACAGGTCATATTGCATTTGTCCTACAATTTTCCCGAAGTTGGGCAGGTACCGACCTAAGATACCCATGCGGTTCATATATTCTAGAGACCGAACTGCAAAGCGTTCTGACTGTAGGATTTTCAGGAAAAACGCATGGTTTGTTGGATTTCGGCGAAATGCTGGGTTGATGTTCATCCGGGCATGCCACATTGCCCTTAACGTGCGGACTGTCATTTCCTTTAAGTCTGCCCGCTGTGATAGCAGGTAGAATGCTTCAAGGATACTCGATGGGTACTTGATAAAAATATCATCAGATGTGATATCTAAGAGGCCGTTGACTTCATTGAAGTGGTTATTGATTTTTACTGCAACCTGGGGCATTGGAAAGAGTCTTGCCTGGACATTTTGTAGGAGAATCATGTTGAGTTGGCAGACCGAGTGCGCTGCACGGTAATAACGCTTCATCATGCATTCGCTGGCCGTCCTTGCGTCTAACAGCATTCCTTTTTTACGGAAGCCAAATGTTTGGGCAATCGGCATTTGCATATCGAACAGTAAACGGTCTTCCGGCCGTTTAGCTTGGATATGTAACCGGATACGGATATCTTTGAAGGCGCGTTCTTTTTTGCGTAGTTGCTGTGCTTCAGAAGCGGTCAATAAGCCTTTTTCAGCTAATTCGTTCCATGAAGCCCCGAGTTTAGCGGCTTTGGCTACCCAGAGGATGACCTGTAAATCACGTAGACCGCCTGGCCCATCTTTGCAGTTAGGTTCCAAGCTGTAAGGGGTGTCTCCGAATTTTAGGTGACGTTGCCTAGTTTCAAGCATCTTGGCAATGAAGAATGCTTGGGCATCCATGGCACCATTGTATCGGGATTGCATTTTAAGGAAAAGTTTGCGGTTTCCCGTTATAAAACGGGCTTCCAGCAGGCTCGTCTGGATGGTGATGTCGTTAGCTGCTTCTTGGATACATTCTTCGAGTGTACGGACACTGTGTCCAATGGTGAGCCCAAGTGACCATAATTGCTGGATGAACGCTTCCAGCTTGGCATTTAATGTCTCATTGGGTGGTGTATCCAGCAGAACCAGGATATCTACGTCTGAATGCGGAAAGAGTTCACCGCGGCCATAACCGCCTACCGCAACCAGTGCGAGGGTAGAGGGCAGGTCGACAGAAGTCCACATAGCAGACAGAACTCTATCAACGCTCCGGGAGAGTGTTTTAAGGAGCCATTGTGGGCGTGGATGCGTTTTAAAGTCGGTAATGGCTGTTTCGCGCAACGCTTTTAATTGTTGCCGAAAAGAGGAGATTGCTGTTGTCGTCATTGCTTTTTCTCAAAGGGTTCCACAATAACAGACAATAAGCAATTTACTGCCCGTCAGAGATGAATTTTGGGGGTGCTGGCATATTGGGGGAGACAGTTAAAATCTCATAACCCGTGTCTGTGACCAAGATGGTGTGTTCCCATTGCGCCGAGAGGCTGCGGTCTTTGGTTCGGATGGTCCAACCATCGGCTAGTTGCGTGATGGCTCGACGTCCAGCGTTAATCATTGGTTCAATGGTAAAAATCATCCCGGGTTTCATTTCGGCACCTGTACCTCGAAGGCCATAGTGCAGAACCTGTGGTTCTTCATGAAAGCCAATGCCGACACCGTGTCCGCAGAATTCGCGTACCACACTGTAGCCCGCTTTTTCAGCATATTGTTGGATGACGTAGCCGATGTCGCCAAAATGGTTGCCGGGTTTTACTTCTCGGATACCTTGCCACATACATTCGTATGTAATCCGAGCTAGTCGTTTTGCCATGATAGAGGGCTCGCCAGCAAAGTACATACGGCTCGTGTCTCCGTAAAAGCCATTTAAGATGACTGTGATATCAATGTTTAATGCATCGCCTTTCTTCAAGCGTTTATTGAAGTTAGGAATCCCGTGGCAGACAACCTCATTTAAGGAAATGCAGGTCGCTTTGGGGTAGGGAGTATAGCCATCTGGACAGTAATTTAAAGGGGCAGGGATGGCATTGTGGTCTGTTATGAATTCATGGCAGAGCTTATCTAGTTCACCAGTTGAAATGCCGGGCTTGATAAAAGGTTCAATGTAATCAAGTACTTCTGCCGCAAGCTTGCTGGCTTTGCGGATTCCTTCAATCTGTTCCGGGTTTTTGATATAGATGCCTGCCATAGTCACCACCAGTTTTCAGAAAAAGAAATGAGAATAGCTATTATATGCCAGTCGAGGTGACTGCGCCCAAAATCGTCAATCGACCGGTAACGAATCCTGTTATAATCCATCATCTGGCGCATACGGAGAGGTGGCAGAGTGGTTGAATGCGCCGGACTCGAAATCCGGTATACGGGCAACCGTATCGGGGGTTCAAATCCCCCTCTCTCCGCCATTCTTTTATCGAACATTTCTAGTTTTTCTTTGTAAATCAATTACCTATTTTCTGTTGCGCTCTTCTAACTGTTTTGTGGCGATTCCCTTATTCTGGATGTCTTATGGGCAGTGCAGTAGGTTTGGTGTTTGCTTTTTTGGTTAAAAACGGCTACATTCACCGCTGTATGTTTTTTCCTTCTTCTTTGAAAAAATTTTTACAGACATCAAAAGGACAATTAACTATGAGTATCCAACTGAAAAAGACCATTGCCGTTGCTGTTGCTAGCTTGGGCTTCCTGACTTTGGCAGTTCCTTCCTATGCAGAAGAAGCAGCACCAGCCGCAGAACAAGCTGCCCCAGTTGCCGAAGCAGCACCAGCCGCAGAACAGGCTGCCCCAGCTGCCGAAGCAGCACCAGCTGCAGAACAGGCTGCCCCAGCTGCCGAAGCAGCACCAGCCGCAGAACAGGCTGCCCCAGCTGCTGAAGCAGCACCAGCCGCAGAACAGGCTGCCCCAGCTGCTGAAGCAGCACCAGCCGCAGAACAGGCTGCTCCAGCTGCAGACGTTGCTGCAAAATAATCAAGAAGGATATGACATTGAAGGCAGAAGGCTACCCCCTTCTGCCTTTTTCAGCTGAGCTTTTGGAAAAGATATGTCACAGCAAACGGATTCTGTTGAACAACTTGTTTGGCAGGCATCTTCAGGTGATGTGGAGGCGCAATATGCGTTGGGCATTGCTTTGCTGGAAGGTGCAGGGGTGGATGCCAATCTCGCGAAGGCTGTTGAATGGCTGAAGGCGGCGGCAGCAGGCGGCCATGTCAAGGCAGCAACGTTGCTTGAGACTTTCGGTTGATTGTTTTCCTCAGGCGAGGATGTTGCCATTAGCGTCGGCCGGTTTACATAAAGCGATGATGCATTCAATCAGTGCGATGATAGCAGGGATGCCTGTCCAGCAAAAGACAAGGTAAAGGATGCCTTTCAGGGTTCTGCTGGCATAGAACTTGTGGATACCAAGGCCGCCCAAGAAAAATGCCAAGACGCAGTAGATGGCCTTGTTCACCAAGTGTGGGCCGATGTAGGTTGTCTGTTGGTAGCTGGTGCCGTAGCCTGCGTCTGATGGTCGGTTCTGGTATGCGGTATAGGGCTTTGCTTTCTTGGACACAATCGTTTCGCGGCCATTCGTATAGACTTCGACTTCATCGCCGATGGCGGGCTTAAAGTTAAAGGCTGACAAAGGTAGGGTTTGGAATGAACCACTGTTTTCGCCAATGTAGACGGTGTTGCCTTTAATCTGAATGACCTTCATGCGTTTTTTTCCCTACTAAATGCTTTTTTCCAACTAATTTGCGCCTGGGCGCTTTGAGAGTTGGGTCATACCGTCGACAACTGTCCTTTCTCCTACTTCAGCCAACCCAAAGACTGAAGCCATACCGGAAACTTTGGCATGACCAAAGACTTTGGCATTGTCGTAGACTAAGGCATTGCCAGAGACTTCAGCTTGGTCACAGACAAGCGCCTTACCACCGACTCGGGCGCGTCCCCAGACCTTGGCTTCATCTGCAACCCATGCTTCACTTAAGGTTGCCAGGTTGGATTCGTTTTCAAGCCAGCCACCTAAATCACCATCCCTGACGTGATGAAGGGCGTTGTCCATTGTTGCTTGGATGCGGAAGAGCGTCGTGGTATTGGTGCCAGTACCGACTGTCATCGTTTGGTCTTTTAAAAGACGGAAGCGACTTCCATCCCGGACGGTATTGCCATCTATCAAGGTGTAGCCCCCAATCTTTGCAGTACCGCAAACGGTTGCGTGATCCGTAACCACGGCTGAACCGCTGATTGTTGCTTGGCCAAAAACGCGAGCAGAGCCAGAAATGATGGCGTTTTCTATGACATGGGCTTTGCCATAGACCAATGCATCATCAGCAACCCAGGCGCTGCCGTTCATGGCTAGGTTATCCATACTTTGGATATAACCGCCTTTGTCACCTGCTGTAATTCCATGAAAGGGGTTGTCTGTTAACGCCTGGATCCTGTAGAGGGTGATGCCATCGAGGTCAATACAGTCGTCTTCAAGCATGGCGTAACGAGCGCTGTCAATAACAGTATTACCGCCAATAAAGTCGTAACCCGACATTTCTGCAACACCTGCAATTCGGGCACTGCCGCCTAACATTGCATAGTCTGCAACTGCTGCGTCACCTGTGACTTCTGCATCGGCAAAAATACGGGCGTGCCCTCTGACGACAGCGCGTCCATGGATTAAGGCGTGACCGAATATTTCAGCATGGTCTTTGACTAGGGCATCACCTGTGACAGTAGCGTTTTCGTAAACCATCGCATAGTCATCAACCCAGCCATTCCCCGCTTGCGGGAGGTTTTCAGGAGTTTCAATCCAACCGCCCAAATCGCCTTTTTTTACACCGTGCAAAGGGATGTCGACACAGGCTTGTATCCTGTAGAGTTTTTTTCCGAACCGTTCTACGGTGTCGTGCATCACAAGTTCATAGCGGGTCTGCATGGCTGTTTTCCTAATACCGTCCGCACCAGCAGCACCGTCTGCCAGAACCACAGCAACAGCGGGAAACTTTCAGCACATCAACATCCAGGTTTAACCATTCCGTTAGTTCGCGGCGGTCTGGATAGCGTCCCACTAGGACAAGCTGCCTATCTATAATGGTTGCGGGGAGGCTTTCGCGCAGGGCAATTTTGCCTAACAGGAGTGGGTTATCCGCAAATTGGATGGATGCTTGGCTTGGCGCCATCCGTTCAACTGTGATGCCGTTTGCCAGTAGGGCATGGCAAACGGCATCTGGGAACTTATTAGTGCCAGGATCTGCTGAAAAAGGTTCAACAATCTGCAGAGTTGCCATCTACCGATGCCTGCCGCCTCTGTGCCCATTGCCATGGTGTCCACTGCCAGAGAACCCGCCATGGTGTCCATGGTTATGGTTACCACCAAACATCCCACCATGTGACCCCCCCCGATGTTCTCTGGACATCCCAGCGAAGTGGCCGCCAGAATCGTGGTGTCCGCCGCCGAAGATGCCTCCCCGCTGGCCGGAGTCGTGTCCCATTGGATTGCCCTCATGATGGCGTTCGAAACCGCCGCTTTTCCTGCCTTCGCGTGAGGCTTCACCCATCCGCTCACGGCTGTAAGGACCACGGGCATCTGGCTTTCCCATCATGTCTTCGCGGCCATCCGGTCCGCCGTGGTGGCCACCCATGCTGCCATGTGGCTTGTCAGGGCGGCCAATCATGCTTCCGTGGTCATATGGTCCTCCCATACCAGGACGTGGATGTCCCATAGAACCGTGCGGAATGCCTGGATAACTGCGGTGGGGACCTGGAGGCCCATAGCCATATCCGCCTCTAGGTGGAGGCGGACCATAGCTAGGGCGTGGTGGCGGAGGAGGATAGTCATAACCGTAGTCGTTGTAATTGCTACCTCCGTCTAATATGTCACTGATTGTTTCGATAACTTTGACAGTTTCAACGATTGTCCCTAGTACATCGCTTTGGGCATAAGTTGGGATATTGATGGCGAATGCGCCAAGTAGTGCGAGGGTTAGCTTTTTCATAGTGTCTCCACAAGCAAACCGAAGGAATTTGGGCACAGTAAAGGCATTGTCCCGTGAAGCGGCCTATCCATTTTCAATTATAGCGACTTGAGGTACAAAGGAACATGAAATCTTACATAGTTTTCAAGCTGCTGAAATAAAAACCCCGTACCTGCTGGTACGGGATACGAAGGAGAGTTCGTGGTTATCTGATTTTTAATCAGTCCGAGAGGATGGCGGCTGCCGTGACAATGGCACTTCCTATGATGATGGCATCAGCTACGTGACTGCCATGGTAGTGTTCATGGACTACAACGCGGTGCCTTGGAGGAGGTGGCATATGCGGATGATGGCCATGGTGGTGTGGGCCAGGATGCCGCATTCCGTGGTGTGGATGTGGCTCATAGGGATGATGTGGCCTGCCAAAATCGTGGGCAAATGGGGCTGACATCACGGCCATGCCTAATAATGCTGCAATGAATTTTTTCATGATGACCTCCGTTCTTGTCTTTGTTCCCGTGGCCTTGATATGCGTAGGGATTTTTTCCGTTGGAGTCATCTTACTGCCGTTAAAATGAACTACCTTGCACTGTTTCACTGTTTTACTCTTGTTACAGAAGTTTACTAAATTAGGGTGTAAAGGCCCTGTCCGTGGGGAATGTCAAAGAAACTAACAACTGGCGTAGGGCTGAAAGGTAATGGTTGCCAGCGCTGTGATGTTTTGGAATAGCGGTTATATAATGTGCTCACTGATCCAAATAATGGAGGAATTCATGAGAAAGTATGTAGCCTGTGTGCTTCCTGCTATGGCATTGCTTTTAGTTGCCTGTAGTGGTTCTACCAAGGGTGATGGCGTTGTTAAGACGACACCTGAGGAAATCTTAAAGGCGTATCAATCAGGTGCTTCTGCCGGTGACAGGCAGTTCAAAGACAAGGCAATCTTGGTAACAGGGACAGTCGGAGAAGTGGATACGGACGATAATGGTGTTCCATACCTGACGTTTGCTCTGGACAATGAAGTGTTACCAACGTTCAACTTCAAGAAAGAACAGGCTAAGGCGGTTGAGGGTCTCAAAGTAGGAGATAAGGTGACGTTGCAATGTGTTGGGGTGGGCGAGCTTGTCAGGACGCCGACCTTTAAGGATTGCGAAGTGGCTAAGACAGCAACACATTAACGTGCAAGAATCATTGCGTATGGGATGGGTGGATTTGCAACGGAACGCAGTCATCCATCTGCTGTTGTCCTCACTGATGGGGGCAGTGCTGAACTGGACAACTGCAGAGTAGATTCCTGTCTGGGTAGGTACCGGACTTTCCCGGAAGTCAACCGATTCACATGGTGTGACGGATAAAACTATCACAATGGGGCATGCATCGACTGCAGGTGTTACTCGCCACTGCCTGCTAGGCGTATGTCTCCAGCTATATGGCCAGGACAGCTTGATTGGTCTTTCAGGTTGACGACCTGTGGACAGTATTATATATGAGCAGGGTAAAAATGCTGTTGTTTTTCGCGACAATGTCCCCTTTTTCTAGAAATTTCTTTTTGAGTGCTTTTACTCTGTCCCTAAACGATTAAAAACTAAGCATTAATTGCGATAATGATACGTTTTAGAGCGATAGGATAGGTATGTTTCAGGTAGGAAATTTGTTTGTACGATGTCTTGATGTAGGGAATCTCAGTTGAAAAGGGACGGAGTTGATTCCGTTTGGGTTTACCGTTCAGCGTAGTAAGCTTTGCTGTACTATCATTGGCAACTTGACACTTAAAGGGGGGGTAATTATGGCAGAATCCTTAACAGCATGGGTCAAGGAACAGTTTGAGGGGCGAGTAGATCATGCAGGGAAGCCTTATTACGGGCATTGTGATTTTGTTGCATCGCTTGCAAGCCAGTATGCTCGTGCATTGGGACTGACTGATGCAGACGTTGAGGTAATTTACAGAGCGGGACTATGCCATGATTTGCTGGAAGATACGCAGGTTACTGAGGAAGAGCTTTTGTCTAGGACATCGCCTATGGTGGTGCGGCTGGTTAAGGTATTGACGCACAAACAAGGCGATTCGTACGAAACGTACTTTACGCAGGCTTTGCAAGATCCTATGGCGGTTATTATCAAACTTGCTGATGCAACCCACAATGCCATGGTGACGCGTTTTGATGAGGAAAGGCGTACGCCTGAATTACAGGCGGAATGTCTTAGGTATACAAAACGCGTACTGCGCTTGCAAGCGAAGGTGATGGAATACTATCCCTGCGCTATGACAATGTTGGAATAAGTAGGAAGTCCACACCCGTTATACGCAATCCTTGGGTGGTTGCAGTTCCTTTCTTTGGTAGAATGCGCCTTGTCATTAATACCGCCTGTTGCTACGCCTTAGGCCGTGGCATGGGTTTGTTTTCGTCTATGGCTATGGATTTTAGGAAGATTCCCCTTATTGCAGGTATTTCATTGCTGGCAGCTGTGCTTGTCGGTTGCGGAGAACAGAAAGAAACCGCGCTCAAGGCTGGTGCTCCTACGAAGTCGCTGACATCACAAGACCTGATGATTATTGGAGATAAGGTACTCAAGGATACTTATCAGAAATTTGATGTCAAAAGACGCTGTTGGGTAACGGAGAATGCTGACAATGTCAGTTTCTGCATGAAACAGTCATCTATCAATGTTGTTAATGATGGCTCGGGACAGACAATTTACCTGTTGGCAACAGGTGGTGTGTTGCGTCGCCTAGACAATGCGCCTGGCATTGCAGGTATGTTTGTGGTTAAGCCTGATGGTAGTGGATATCGAATCTTGGCGCAGTCAACCTATACGCAGACCGGTTTAAGCGGTAGTGTGCCGAATGGCAAGTTCCTGCAACTTGGGGCGTCGATTGGCGGTTGGGTGTTTACAGCACCTGAAATTGCGGGTAATCCTGACCGCACATGGCATCTGTACGGTTTAGGCAATGAGACAGTCCAAGACTTCGGTATGTTGACTTTCCATTACCGTAAAGGGATGTTTGTCTTGCCAAAACGTTATGAAGTCAATATAGATACGGATTCCGAAGATGCTAAGGCAGCTTACTATCCACTGCTGGTGACCATTGGTGGTTCCAAGGCAGGGAAAATCCAGGTTCAGAAAAAGTATGTCTTTACGTATGACACTAGTGTAGGGCAGTATGTGCCACCTAAAGATTGGCCTGTTGAAAGGAAACTAGCTGAGCCCTCATCTTCTGGTAACCAGTCGACGGCAGTGCAGCCCCAGTCATCAGATGAAGGGACGCCGGCTGAAGTGAAGCAGGGTGAACAGCAAACAGAAGCGCCAGTTGAAGTGAAAAAAGCAGTGGAGCCGAAACCGGTGAAAAAAATGGTTGAGAAAAAGCTGATTGAGGTCAGTAAACCGACTAAAAGGCCTGAAGAACCAAAAAAAGTGCCTGAACCAACTAAGAAGGCAGAAGCCGAAGGCGGCAAATAAGTTCGATTCGGGCGTAGGAGAATAAAAGAGTATGAAAGCAAAACGTATCTTGGGATGGTGTGTTGTGCCGTTGGTGGCATTGGCTTTGTCCAGTTGTGGCCAAAAGGAGGAAAAAACCACTGAACCTAAGCCCCAGAAGGTTGCTAAATTATCCAAACAGGAGTTGTCAGACTTGGGTACCAGGGTCTTGAAAGATACCTACAAGAAGTACGATGGTAAGAAATCCTGTTGGGTTGTCCAGGGCAAGGATAAGGCCGACTATTGCATGAAAGTTGCATCTGTTGAGTCGGTGATGACTGAAGACGGTGAAAAGGTTTATCTGTTGGCTACTGGTGAAAAGGCAACTGAAGGCGAGAAAGACGCTGAAAACGGCATTATTGGTATGTTTGCCGTTAAACCTGAAAATGGGGAATACAAAGTGATTGCACAGACCCAGACAGCGGAAATCAAAGGGCACGCAGCAGGCGGTGAATTCGTCCAGTTGGGCAAGAATGTCTATGGTTGGAAAATCGGTAAGAGTGAAACTGACCAAGGCCAGAATATTGCCGGGGTTTCGTTTTATGGCGTGCAGGACGATCAGGTCAAGGATTTGGGTAGTGTCCAGACTGGGTATGACGATGCGGCTGCTGCAGAACCGGATGCCAAGGTCAATCGCGTGACCAGGCTGGAAGGAAAGGTTGAGGTTGATAAGACGAATGCGGATGCCGAACATTATCCATTGACGGTGACCGTGAGTGGTGAAATGGATGGGCAGAAACTTTCACCCCGGAAATACGCCATCCAGTTCAGTTCGCAAAAGGGGCAGTACGTCCCGCCGAAGGATTACCCAATCGTTGATTAAACCGGTGCATCATGCCGGATCTTCGTTTGCTGGGGCTGTATCACCTTTTAGTCTTTCGCGTTGTTTGAGCCACAATTGGCTGGCATTGATGACGTTTTGCCAGATGACATAGGAGCCTGCACCAACTGCGGTAATCGGTGTCATATAGGTGTGTGCCAGCCAGATGGCAAAGACGGTGTTCTTCTGACCGAGCGCTTGCCCGCCTGTGATACGTTGGTTCCAGCGTGCGCCAATTACTTTGCCGATCCAAAACTGCAGACCGCAGACAGTCAGTGCTGCTAATGCAATCCAGATTTGTGAGAGCAGGTTTTCCTGTTCGTTGATGATAGTCGCAATGACCTGTCCCATGAGGATTGTGATTGTTACAGCCCACAGGTAAAACGCTAGGTTTGGTAAGGCCATCATACGGCGGTGTAATGTGGGCGTGAAGCACTTGATAGCCATCGCCACAAAGAAGGGAAATATCAGTAAGGGGAAGACCTTCTGCAAGATGGTTAGTACTGCCATCCAGTAACTGATGTCATGGCCTGCAGGATGGATGAGCGGGAAAAGAGCGGGCGCAGTTACCGCACAGCCGATGTTACTGACCATGGTGAAGGCTGTGAGGGAGGCAGCGCTGCCACCCAATTTCTCGGTGATGACTGCTGCGGCAGTTGCAGTTGGGGCAATGAAACAGATCATCGCTCCTTCAGCAATCCACACGTCAATGTCTTTGAGTGCATAAAAGACACCGATAGCACCTAAAACTTGGACAGCCAGGAGTACCCAGTGCAAAGTGCTGATGCGGATATCTGTGGCTGATACACGGCAGAAGGTAATGGTTAGCATTGCAAAAATCAGCCAGGGTAGTAGCGGCGTGAGATGGATAAAGAAGGGATATCCAATAGCACCTGCCACCATGGCAATCGGCAGAGTCCAGTTTCTGAGTATTTGGGTGATGGTGGCTAGCATACGGTATGTACGGTTGATGATGGCTCTCCAAGCGGGTAGATGGTAAGTCACAGCGTCTGTGATAGCAATGGTTGATGGGATGCGGGCTGTTTTTCAGGGCGCGGGTAGATGGTGTTTTGGTAGAATATGGCCATGGAATGAGTCCGGATTCTGTAGTGGTACGGACAATGTTGTTTATGGTTCAGTTAAAAATTTTTGTTTCGGTTTATGTCTGATTTACAGCAAGCACCGGTATCAGGAGAAAAGCCGCTTGGCTTTGCCCAATTTGGGTTGTCTGAAGAAATCCTTAAGGCATTGGCGGATTTGGGATACAAAAGACCGACCCCAATCCAGACCCAAGCTATTCCCCTTGTCCTTGAAGGGAAAGATGTCATGGGCGCTGCCCAGACAGGGACAGGGAAGACTGCGGGGTATTCTTTGCCAGTCCTCCAGAAACTCCTTTATTTTGCCAACAACAGTGTGTCGCCTGCGCGCCATCCCGTTCGCATGCTTGTACTTGTGCCGACTCGGGAGTTGGCAGACCAGGTCTTTGAAGACATCAAGCGTTACGCCAAATATACAACGCTGAGAATTGCTGTTGTTTTCGGCGGAGTTGATATGTCAACACAGGCTGGTGCGTTGCGTGCGGGCTGTGAAGTACTGATTGCAACGCCTGGTCGGTTGTTGGATCATGTCCAGCAGCGCAATGTGAGCCTGAGCCAGACGCAGGTATTGGTTTTAGATGAGGCAGATCGCATGTTGGATATGGGGTTCCTGCCTGATTTGCAACGCATTGTGAACTTGCTTCCGAAGCAGCGCCAGAACCTGCTCTTTTCTGCGACGTTTACCGAAGAAATTCGTAGGTTAGCCTCGAAGTTCTTGGTGTCGCCCGTATCCATTGAAGTTGCCCGCAAAAATGCGGTAGCAGATACGGTCAAACAAATCATCTACCATGTGGAAGATGAACAAAAGGGTGCTTTTGTTGAATATCTCTTGAAGAACCATCCAGGTGAACAGACGCTGATTTTTACCAATACCAAGTTGGGCGCTTCGCGTTTGGCACGTTGGCTGGAACGTAAAGGCATTAAAGCGGCTGCCATTCATGGCGATAGGACACAGCAAGAACGTATGGCGGTGCTGGAGTCCTTCAAGAATGCCGATGTGAATGTCTTGGTTGCGACTGATGTAGCTGCGCGTGGGCTTCATATTGAAGATCTGCCGTTTGTTATTAATTTTGAGTTGCCTTATGTGGCAGAAGATTACGTCCACCGTATTGGCAGGACGGGGCGCGCAGGTTCGCGTGGCACAGCAGTCTCACTTTATGCCGACAAGGACGTGAAACTCTTAGTGGATATTGAAAAATTAATCCATAAGAAGCTTACACCGACCGTACCTGAGGGTTTCAATCCTCGTGAATATGCCGTTAAAGCTGGTAAGGCTGGACGCTATGAACGGCCTGAGTTGGGACCTTACCATTCCGTTGGGATGAAGAAGAAAAAATCTCAAGATCCATGGTTTGATAAGCCTTATGAACCTGAGACGGCACCAGAAAACCAGAAACCAGAGCCTGTTACAAAGGCAAAACCGAAACCGTTAGCATTCTTATTGGGCGGAGGCCCGAAGAAAACAGACTGACGGGCGCCTGTCGTTGTTCTAAAGACAATAGGAAAATCAATGAGTAATCCACAATTTGTTCATTTACGGCTCCATTCGGAATATTCGATTGTGGATGGCTTGGTGCGCATTGATGATGCAGTCGATGCCGCAGCTCAGGATGGCCAAGGCGCGATGGCAATAACTGACTTATCGAATCTTTTTGGCCTTATTAAATTCTATAAATCGGCAAGGAAACAGGGCATCAAACCTATTGCTGGATGTGATGTTTGGGTGACGAATGATGCTGATCGGGAAAAACCGTCACGGCTTTTGTTGCTTGTGAAGACCAATGAGGGTTACCACAATCTGTGCGAGCTTTTAACCCGTGCTTGGCTGGAAAACCAATACAAGGGGCGTGCAGAAATCAGGCGTGAATGGTTATCGGAGATGAAAGCTGCATCAGGTGATACAGGCCTGATTGCCCTTTCGGGCGCCATGATGGGAGACATTGGCCAGGCACTGCTCAAGGGCAACCGTGAAAATGCGATGGCTTGTGCTAAAGCGTGGATGGACATTTTTCCGGGTGCGTTCTATGTGGAAGTACAGCGATCCGGCCACTCTCATGAAGAAAATTATATTGGTCATGCGAAATATTTGGCTTATGAGTTGGGCTTGCCAGTTGTCGCAACGCATCCGATTCAATTCTTGTCGGCTGAACAGTTCAGGGCGCATGAAGCGCGTACCTGTATTGCCGAGGGAGAGATTTTAGCCAACGAAAAACGCCCGCATCTCTTTAATGAAAGCCAATGTTTCCAGACACAGGAACAGATGGCTGAGCGTTTTGCGGATATGCCGGAAGTACTGCAGAACACTGTTGAGATTGCCAAGCGTTGTTCACTGACGTTGGTTTTGGGACAGCATAAGTTACCGCAGTTCCCGACACCTGAAGGTATGTCTTTGGGTGACTATATGGCGCAACAGGCAAGGGAAGGCTTGGAAAAACGCTTGATAGAACTTTTTCCCGATGAAGAAGAACGTAAAGCCAAGCGCGGTGTCTATGATGAGCGCTTGGCCTACGAGATTGACGTCATTGTCAAGATGGATTTCCCGGGGTATTTCCTGATTGTGGCGGACTTTATCCAATGGGCGAAAAACAATGGTGTGCCAGTGGGACCTGGCCGAGGGTCGGGTGCGGGATCACTTGTTGCGTACAGCCTCTTGATTACCAACTTGGATCCCATCCGGTACAACCTCCTCTTTGAACGGTTCTTGAATCCTGAACGTGTTTCGATGCCTGACTTTGACATTGACTTCTGCCAGAATGGGCGGGACAAGGTCATCCAATATGTTAAAGACCGCTATGGGCATGATGCCGTTTCGCAGATTGCCACGTTCGGGACGATGGCAGCGAAGGCTGCGGTGCGTGATGTGGGGCGTGTCTTGGATTTGGGTTATGGTTTTTGCGACGGGATTTCAAAGCTCATCCCGTTTAAGCCAGGCAAACAGGTCACGATTGCAGATGCGTTAAAAGAAGAACCGCAGCTTGCTGAACGCGAAAAGAATGAAGAGGAAGTCCATGAACTTTTAGGCTTGGCTGAGCAGGTCGAAGGTATTACCCGTAATGTGGGGATGCACGCAGGGGGTGTGCTGATTGCGCCAGGTAAGTTGACGGACTTTTGCCCGCTCTATACCCAAGGGGGAGAGGCAGGTGTCGTTTCTCACTACGACAAGTATGACGTTGAAGCCGTTGGGTTAGTGAAATTTGACTTCTTAGGACTGACCACGCTGACCATCCTTGACTTGGCTGTCCGCTATATCCGTGAATATGACAAGGGCATGGCAGACTTCAGTCTGGATGCGATTCCACTTGATGATGCGCCGACATTTAAGTTATTAACGGCAGGTAAAACGGTCGCTGTGTTCCAGTTGGAAAGCCGCGGCATGCAGGGGATGTTAAAAGACGCACGTCCTGACCGTTTTGAAGACATTATTGCGCTTGTTGCGTTGTACCGCCCAGGTCCGATGGAACTGATTCCTGATTACTGTCGCAGGAAGCACGGGGAGGCTTTTGAATATCCTGATGAGCGAACGAAGGGGATTTTGGAAGAAACCTACGGCATCATGATCTATCAGGAACAGGTCATGCAGATGGCACAGATCATCGGTGGTTATACCTTGGGTGGTGCTGACCTCCTCCGTCGTGCGATGGGTAAGAAAGACCCGGCAGCGATGGCCAAGCATCGCCAGACTTTCAGGGAAGGGGCTGCTAAAAATAATGTACCGGCTGCTAAAGCGGACGAAATCTTCGACTTGATGGAAAAGTTCGCTGGCTATGGCTTTAATAAGTCGCATGCGACAGCATATGCTTTGCTGTCCTATCAGACCGCCTACTTAAAACGTCACCATCCTGCTGCATTCATGGCTGCGAATATGTCGTTAGCGATGGATGATTCGGAAAAAATTCATACGATGGTCATTGATGCCCAGGAAGTTTGTGGGTTGACCGTTTTGCCACCTGATATCAATGAATCCGTCTATTACTTCTGTCCTGTAAAAGGATCAAACGAAGGGGAAAACGGGACGACAACGCAGATTCGTTATGGTTTGGGGGCGGTGAAAGGGACAGGTGAAAATGCCGTTACTGCCATTGTTGAAGGTCGCAAAGACGAGCCTTATCGCGATATCTTTGACTTCTGTAATCGTGTTGACCGGCGTTTGGTGAACAAACGTACGATAGAGTCCTTAATCAAGGCAGGGGCTTTTGACAAGATTGGCCCAGATAGGCACATTTTGCTCGAGTCATTAAGCATTGCGATTGAAGCAGCTGATCAAGTGGCGGCGTTTGCCAACCAGGGTAGTCTTTTTGGTGATGAAGTGACGGTTAATGCAGCAGTTGAGTATGCCAATGTTCCTGCATGGGACAACAAAGAACGTCTGCAACAAGAAAAGCAGGTTTTAGGCTTTTGCTTGACAGGGCACTTCTTTGATGCCTATGAGAAGGAAGCAGCAAAATATGCTCGATTACGCTTGAATGCTGTAACTGCGACGCGGGATGCCATTTGGCTTGCTGGTGTGGTGTCTGCGATGCGTATCCAACAAACGCAGCGTGGTCGTATGATGATTATTACGTTGGATGATGGGACTGCCAAGTTAGATGTGTCCCTTTTTGACCAGATGATTGATGAACGACGTAAGTCTATCGTACAGGACGACTTTTTGATGGTTTTTGGGCGTGTGTCTGAGGATAAGTTTTCAGGCGGTTTTAGGGTAAGTGCTGATGAGGTATTGAACCTTGGGGAAGCGCGGTGCCATTTTGCAGACCACCTCCACTTTACCTTGTCTGGAGTCCATAAGGCTCAAGCATTAAAGGCGTTATTTGCGAAGCACCTTAGTCAAAACGGTCTATTCGTGAAGGCAGATTACGCCAATACCCATGGTAAGTGTGTTGTTGATTTTGGAACACAGTGGCGTGTAATGCCGACAGACGCCTGCATCCAAGCCTTTAAGACAACTTTTCCAGATACGCAGATTATCTATCCACATCGGGGGTGATATGGAAAAAACGCCGCAGAGGATTTTAGTCATATCACCGAATTGGATTGGGGATGCCATTATGGCGCAGCCTCTCCTGACAAGGCTTAAAACCAAGTGGCCAGAGGTCGTGATTGATGTCTTAGCGCCTGGTTGGGCAGCGCCGGTGTGGCAGGCGATGCCGGAGGTTGGTACCGTTATACCGACGACGTTTAAGCACGGGAAGTTGCAGTTCGGTGAGCGTTTACAGATGGCTAAAAAGCTTAGGGCAGAGCATTACGATGCTGCTTACGTTCTGCCCAATACCATCAAGTATGCTTTGATTCCTTGGCTTGCTCGCATCCCAAAGCGCATCGGTTACTTGGGAGAAAAGCGCTATGGCCTATTGAATGTCATCCACCACGATGATAAGAACCATCCCCGACCGATGATACCGTTTTATGCCGCTTTGGCGGATGCACCATCTGCCACGGTGGGCAAGCGCGAAGACTATCCCGTTCCAGCCATGTTTGTACATGAAACACAGGTTGATGCGGCTTTTGAAAAGTTCGGGTTGGATAAGACGCGGCGCTTGATTGCTTTTGCGCCAGGAGCAGAATACGGACCTGCCAAACGTTGGCCTGAAGGAAAATTTGCCCAATTAGCGCAGATGATTTTTCAAAAGTATTCCGATGTGCTGATTGTTTTGATGGGGTCTGGTAATGATAAAGCCGTATGTGACCCGATTGAAAGGGCTGTCCCAGGTGTGGTCAATCTGGCGGGTAAAACAACACTCGCGGAAGCTATTGCCATCATTTCACAGATTACATTGATGGTCACCAATGATTCGGGGCTGATGCATATTGCCTCTGCTTTTGAAAAACCGCTTGTTGCCATCTACGGGTCAACTGATTACACCCATACGCCACCCTTTTCCAAATACTCGGAAATTATTTCCCTTAATTTGCCTTGTGCACCCTGCCAGAAGCGTGAATGCCCACTGGGACACCATAATTGCATGAAGCAGTTGAATCCTGACCTGGTTTTCCCGTCTGTTGCCAAGTATCTTTGAGCCTCACATCAGAATGATGTCGTATTGTGCCTGATGGTACGATGGCTCAACCTGTAGGGAAATAGGTTTGCCTATCATATCGCCTAAACCGGCCAAGTGTTGCGATTCTTCTTCCAGGAAACGGTCAATCACAATCTGCGAAGCCAGGATTCGGAATTCGCGCGGGCTGAACTGTTTGGCTTCGCGGCTGATGTCGCGCATGATTTCATAACAGATGGTCTGTGCTGTCTTGATCTGTCCCATACCTTGGCAGATTGGGCAGGGTTCGCATAAGACATGTGATAAAGATTCACGAGTGCGTTTGCGGGTCATTTCAACGAGTCCCAAGGCAGAGAGTGCCGAGACGGAGACTTTCGTGCGGTCAAGTGATAAGGCTTTCTTGAGTTCTTCAATGACAGCCTGCTGGTGTTCATGGTTGATCATGTCGATGAAATCCAGGATGATGATGCCCCCCAAGTTCCTGAGCCGCAGTTGCCGCGCAATGGCATGTGCGGCTTCGAGGTTTGTCCTGAAGATTGTGTCGTCAAATGTCCTGCCATTGACAAATCCGCCTGTATTGACATCAATCGTTGTCATGGCTTCCGTCTGGTCGATGATCAGGTAGCCGCCAGACTTTAGATTCACACGGCGTGAGAGCGCATTTTCGATTTCTTCTTCGACGTTATAGAGGTCAAATAAAGGACGTTCACCTTCATAGCAGGTTAAGCGCCCCAAAATATCAGGGGTATAGGACTTGGCAAATTCTTGGAGCTTGACGAATTCATCACGGTTATCAATCAAAATTCGTCCGGTTTCTTCATGGACAAAGTCGCGCAGAATCCGCTCAGATAAGGTTAAATCCTTGTACAGCAGCGCAGGAGCAGGGGATGTCTTGGATTTTTCTTTCAGAGACTGCCAGATTTTTTGGAGAAAAGAGGCATCCGACTCAAGGTCTTCATCGGATGCTCCCTCTGCCATTGTACGGATGATATAGCCTCCTGTGCCATCGTCTTTGGCCATCTGCTGGATGCGTCTTTTAAGACTTTCGCGTTCTTTTTCATCTGAGATGCGCTGAGAAATCCCGATATGTTTTTCTTGCGGGAGGTAAACAAGGAGCCGTCCTGCAATCGATATCTGGGTTGAAAGCCTAGCCCCTTTGGTACCCAATGGATCTTTGATGACGCGTACAATCAAAGATTGTCCATCTTGGAGCATACGCTCAATCGGGATGATACGGTTGGTTCCTTCCTCGTTGTAATGGGCTTCCAGGATGTCATCAATATGCAGGAATGCTGCGCGTTCCAATCCAATGTCAATGAAAGCGGACTGCATCCCGGGCAATACCCTGACTACGCGGCCTAGGTAAACGTTGCCTGCGAGCTCGCGAGTTTGTGAGCGTTCAATATGCAGTTCTTGGACAGTTCCCTCAGAAAGAATGGCAATCCGTGTTTCCTGTGGGGTGATGTTGATCAGGATGTCTTCACTCATTTGATTTTGATTCCCAGGCTGCTTAGGATCTTATCGGTCTCAAAAAGGGGTAGACCCATGATGGCGGAATAGCTGCCGTTGATGTTCTTAATGAATTTCCCTGCCCGTCCCTGTATCCCGTAGCCACCGGCCTTGTCATACGGTTCATCTGTTGCGATGTAGGCTTCTATCTGCTCATCCAACAGTTTATCAAAGGTGACATCAGACCCTTTGATAGAAGACAGTGTCAGTTTTTCCCAGACGACGGTAATGGCCGTCCATACCTGGTGGGTTTTGCCAGAGAGCCGCTTCATCATGGCCCTAGCTTCGTCGCAGTTGGCGGGCTTGCCTAAAATCTGCCCATTTATGGCGACGGTGGTGTCGGCGGCGAGTACGGCTCGCTTGGGTAAGCCGCTTTCCACAATGTATCGCCAAGCGTAGGACGCTTTTTTGTTGGCAAGACGAGAGACGTACCTATCAGGTGATTCTCCCGGTAGGATGGATTCATCGACCATATCTTCCGAACCGAGCGCGTCGGATGGCGGTGTCAGGACATCGAAAGCGATACCCAGTTGGTGCAGAAGTTCCTGGCGTCTCGGGCTTTTGGAGGCTAGCCAGATCCGTTGGGGGATGCGTTGTTCTTGCATGGTCAGCTTCGGTGGTATGGGTGGTTGGTCAGTATCGTATGGGCGCGGTAGAGTTGTTCAGCCAAAAGGATGCGAACCATCCCATGGGGCAGGGTGAGCGACGAGAGGCGCACCAGCATATCGGCCTGGCGCTTGAAGTCTGGATCCAAGCCGTCAGCACCCCCGATAATGATGGCAATGTCACGCCCATCCATCTGCCAGCGCTTGATGTTTTCTGCTAAGGCAACCGTCGTCAAGTCTTTACCGTGTTCATCCAGTGCGATGATGCGGGCATTTTTAGGGATGGCTGCACGAATACGTGTTGCTTCAGCCGCCATGCCAGATACTGCGTTGCGGTTGGTCGAGCGCTCAACCGGTTTGAGTTCCTTAATTGCAAAGCGCCACTCGCTGGGCATGCGTTTGGCATATTCCTTAAAGCCCTCTTCAATCCATCCGGGCATCTTATGCCCAACGGCTATCACTGTGACCTGCATGGGAAGCCCGTCTTAAGCTTTTGCGTTGGCTTTGATTGTCTCTAACGCGATTTCTTCTCCTCCCCAAATTTCCTCCAGACGGTAATAGTTGCGGATGGCTGGTTGCATGATATGGACGATGATGCCCCCTAGGTCGACCAGCACCCATTCGCCGGTGTCTTCCCCTTCGATGGAGACGATTGTGCCACCTGCTTCTCGGATTTTGTCGCGCACGGAGGCAGCCAAGGCTTTGGTCTGCCGGTTGGAGTTGCCGCTTGCAATGATGATACGTTCAAAAAGGCTTGTTAAGCGTGAGGTGTCAAAGACAACAATGTCGGTTGCTTTCACATCTTCCAGCGCGTCAACGGCAAGTGCCAGTAAAACGTTGATGTCGTTCATTTAGGTTTCCTATAAAGTTTGTGTGCTTTTATATAGGCTAACACAGTAGGTGGTAGCCATTGTCTGACGTCTTTTCCATCGGCGAGTGCTTGGCGGATTTGCGTAGATGAGACGTCTAGGTGCAGTGTCCTGTCAATTAAGATTTTCCCATAAGGGGTTGAAGTCAGCGTTTGGCTGTCAGCTATGCGTGGCACAATAGTTTGCGCAAGTATTTCTGGCAAGTCTTCAAGTGGGTCTGGGGCGCCAGGTCGTGTGGTAACAGCCAGGCTGGTCAGTTTCAAAATATCCTGCCAGCGGTGCCAGGTATTGAGTTTGGCGAGTTGGTCGGCGCCCATGATAAAAATAATCGGACATTTATTCCCGACTTCCCGTCGGATGTTTAAGAGGGTATCTACCGAGTAAGTTGCGCCTGTACGTTCAATTTCCTGGGTGTCGATTGATACCGTTAGCCCGCTGTCTGCAAAGGCTTCCTGAAGCATTGCAATACGCTCAGTGCCTGATGATAGAAGCGGTTTTTTTTGCCACGGATTACCTGCAGGGATGAGGCGCACTGATTGGGTATTAAAAAGTGCGCAAAAATGCTTTGCCAATGCTACATGCCCAGAGTGGACGGGGTCAAAACTGCCCCCTAATAGTAGCAGGCATCCTGGCATAGATTAAACCGTTTCGTGGGGTTTCAATGCGCGCCAACCGATATCGGTGCGGAACTGAACGCCGTCAAAATGGATGGCATCAACCAGACGGTAAGCACTTTGCCGTGCTGATTTCATGGTATCCGCTAAAGCGACCGCGCAGAGTACACGTCCCCCCGATGTGGTGAGGCGTCCTTCACTATCGAGCTTGGTGCCTGCGTGAAAGACTTTGCCATCAGGCGTCTCAGCTGGAATGCCAGTGATGACATCCCCTTTGACCGGGCTTTCGGGGTAGCCTTTGGCAGCCAGTACAACACCCAAGGCGGTTCGCCTGTCCCAAGCCAGTTCAACCTGGTCTAATGTGCCATTGACACCGTGTTCCAGGACGGACGCCAAATCGCTTTTTAAGCGTGCCATGATTGGCTGTGTTTCAGGGTCACCCATACGGCAGTTGAATTCCAATGTTTTGGGATTGCCATTTTTGTCGATCATCAAGCCAGCATAGAGGAATCCAGTAAATGGAATACCGTCATTACGCATTCCATTGACCGTTGGAACGACGATTTCGCGCAGGATTTTGGCATGCAGGTCGGTTGTAACGACAGGGGCAGGGGAGTAAGCGCCCATCCCACCTGTATTGGGTCCTTCATCCTTGTCTTTGAGACGCTTATGGTCTTGGCTCGTTGCTAAAGGCAAAATATTTTTACCATCGACCAAGACGATGAAACTGGCTTCTTCACCTTCTAGGAACTCTTCAATGACTACTCGTGAGCCGGCTTCGCCCAATTTATTGCCTGCCAGCATCATGTTGACGGCTTCGTGCGCCTGTTCCAACGATGTGGCGACAATGACGCCTTTACCGGCGGCTAAGCCATCCGCTTTGATGACGATAGGGGCGCCTTTTTCATCGATATAGCGGTGTGCAGCATCGGGATCGGTGAAGGTCTGGTAGTCTGCGGTCGGGACGTTATGCCGTTTCATGAAGGCTTTGGCAAAGTCTTTGGAGCTTTCCAGTTGTGCGGCCTCTTTGGTTGGTCCAAAGATCTTAAGTCCCTTGGAGCGGAATACATTCACGATACCGTCTGCGAGAGGGGCCTCAGGACCTACTACCGTCAAGCTGACGCCCTTATTTTGGGCGAATTCAGCCAAAGCCTCAGACCCTGAGATAGCAATGTTTTCCAGTTTCTCTTCAAGAGCCGTGCCGCCGTTTCCTGGCGCAACATAGACCTTTTGGACTTTGTCGGATTGTGCGAGCTTCCAAGCCAACGCGTGTTCGCGGCCGCCGGAACCGATTACCAGAATAATCATCGTGCCTCCCAAACAGTATCTTGAAATGGACCGAACTCCAGTTTTAAGCCTTATTCGTCGTCTGTGTCGATAACCGCATTCGTGTAGACCTCTTGGACGTCGTCAAGGTCTTCTAAAGCATCCAGCAGTTTCTGCATCTTTTCAGCGGCTTCACCGGTAAATTCGGTTTCGTTTTCTGGCTTCATGATGACTTCAGCGACTTCAGGGGTAAAGCCTGCTTTTTCAATCGCTTCTTTGACTGCGACAAAGTTGTTTGGTTCGCAGATTACTTCAATACCGCCTTCATCATCCGTGATGATATCGTCAGCACCTGCTTCCAAGGCGACTTCCATCAAGGCTTCTTCATCGGTACCTGGTGCGAACATCAGTTGGCCGCAGTGTTTGAACTGGAAGGCCACAGAACCGGTAGTCCCCATATTGCCACCGTATTTGGTGAAAGCGTGGCGAACATCAGCAACAGTCCTGACACGGTTGTCCGTCAGGCAGTCCACAATGATGGCTGCGCCATTGATGCCATAGCCTTCATAGCGGACTTCTTCATAATTTACGCCATCTAAGGTACCAGTACCGCGTGCGATAGCACGTTTAACGTTTTCTTTTGGCATATTGGCGGCAAATGCCTTGTCGGCTGCCAGGCGCAAGCGTGGGTTACTGTCGATGTCGCCACCACCCATACGAGCCGCAACGGTGATTTCCTTGATTAGGCGGGTCCAGATTTTGCCACGTTTGGCATCTGCTGCCGCTTTTTTATGCTTGATGTTAGCCCATTTACTGTGTCCAGACATGGTTGTCTTCCCTGTAAAAAGTTAATTCGAATAACTGCTTATTCTACCACAAGGCAATAGTCCTTAGATGGCATCAGTTTCTAGGCGGACGCAGTTCTGGTGGCAAGCCAAATGACACGGTTTCAGTGACGCCCTCAAGTTCTGTAACGTCTGTGTAACCGTAGGGTTTTAAGAAAGCGATGATTTCCTGAACGAGGATTTCAGGGGCTGATGCACCGGCTGTGATGCCAATGGTTTCGTGGCCAGTCAGCCATTCGGACTTGATTTGGGATGCATCGTCAACCATATAGGCAGTTGCTCCATTTTTTTCCGCTGTTTCGCGTAAACGGTTCGTATTGGAACTGTTCTGGCTACCAACAACGAGGATGAGACTGGCTTTGCTTGCCAGTTCTTTCACGGCTTGCTGGCGGTTGGTCGTGGCGTAGCAGATATCGCTTTTGGATGGTGAGGCGATTAGCGGCCACTTTTGTTTTAACGCATCAATAATGGTTGCTGTGTCATCAATGGACAGTGTGGTTTGTGAGACATAGGCAATCTTTTCGGAATCGGGGACTTCTGTTTGGGTGATGTCGTCAATCTGGCTTATCAGGTGCATACCAGTGGTGGCTTGGCCCATCGTTCCTTCGACTTCGGGATGTCCTTTGTGTCCAATGACAATGACATCAAAGCCTGCCCGTCTTTTTTTAAGGACTTCGGTGTGTACTTTTGTGACCAAAGGGCAGGTCGCATCAAAAAGGGTGAGGTTGCGTTTAGCTGCCTCTTCACGGATAGCGCGGGAGACACCGTGTGCTGAAAAAATCAGGATGCTGCCAGCAGGGACTTCATTTAAGTCCTCGATAAAGATGGCGCCTTTTGCCATGAGACTGCCAACAACGTGTGTGTTGTGGACAATCTCATGGCGTACGTAGATAGGTGCGCCAAACAAAGCTAGCGCCTGTTCAACGGTCAAAATAGCACGTTTAACACCTGCGCAGAAGCCACGAGGTTGAGCAAGGATAAGTTTCACGGGGATTCTCAAGGTATAACTTGCCCCTGAGGGACCGGCATAGCGCGGATTTACGCTTCAATGAGTTCGATTTCAAAAATCAAGTCAGCGTTTGGAGGGATGACGCCCCCAATGCCGTTTGCACCGTAGCCCAAATGGCTTGGGATATGGATGGTGCGCTTGCCACCAGTTTTCATGCCCCTTAAACCTAAGTCCCACCCCTGGATGACATAGCCACGGTTGTAAGGGTAGCGGAATGGGACGCCACGGTCGAGGCTGCTGTCAAACTGTTTGCCTTTGGAACCGTCAGGGTTTTTGAGCCACCCTGTGTAGTGGACGCGGATATACGGTGCACCGCGACCGACTTCAGTACCTGTGCCGATGATATGGTCAATATACATGACACCGCTTGGCATAGTCTTCATTTCTTCCATAAGAGGAAACCTCCTTAATCCTGAACTGACAAAAGAAAACAGCGCAAATGGTAACACTGGAAGGCGCTTGTGTCAGAATTATGCATAGTGTATCAGTTGTAAAAGGAGGCGCAGTGGCAATCGGTTTGATTATTATTGGTGACGAGATTTTGTCAGGCCGCTACAAAGACAAGCACCTGTCATCTGTCATACAGATTTTGTCTGAGCGTGGGTTGAAGCTGGATTGGGCAAGGTATTTGGCGGATGATCCTGAGGCTATAGCTAGGACACTCAAAGAGGCCTATGCAGCAAGAGATATTGTCTTTTGTTGTGGAGGGATTGGTTCTACGCCAGATGACTATACAAGGCAGTCAGCAGCGGTTGCGTTTGGGCGTCCGCTTGTCATGCATCCTGAAGCGCGTGCCGAGATTGAAAAGCGTATCCGCGAGGTGTCAGAGAATCCAGATAAGCCTGACTATGATTCGCCCGACAATGTTAGGCGATTGATGATGGGAGAGTTCCCAGAAGGATCAGTGATAATTCCAAATCCGGTCAGTCATTTCCCTGGCTTTTCCTTTGGGACGCTTTATTTTGTGCCAGGTTTTCCGCAAATGGCCCATCCCATGATTGCTTGGGCATTGGATATGTACCATCGGGAGATCTTCAATACAGGGAGTGAAGAAATATTATCTGTCAACGTGAGGGGAGTGGGAGAGGCTGCTGTGACGCCTTTACTGGAGCATTTGGTGGCTTCTTTTCCTGAGGTGAAATTCTTCAGCTTGCCGCATATGGGCGCTAAACGCTCGGACAATTACATTGAGTTGGGCGTGAAAGGAAAAAAAGGCAAAGTCGAAGCGGCATTTGAGAGCCTGTTGCAAGGGCTTAAGGCAATGGATGCGCAGACTAAGGTGCAATGAGTATTCGATTGAGTGTTTGTTGGGTGCGTGAATGCACCATCATGGGGCGTTGCAGTGGACAGTTCCCCTTGTTGTGATATGCTGTCAAACAGCATGTCCCAACAGGAATAGAAGGGAAATGGCAGGATTAAAAACTTGGCACGGAATGTGCTTGTCATAGGCGCGGGTTTTAAGAAAAGGAGCTTCCGTTTGGAGTTCTGGACGGAAAGTGTCATAAGGAGAAAAGGATGGCAAAGTCAGTCGAAGACGTATTGGATATGATCAAGGATAGCGAAGCAAAGTTCGTTGACCTGCGTTTTACGGATACCCATGGTAAGGAACAGCATGTGAGTGTGCCTGTTTCTGCTTTTGATGAAGACAAGTTCGAAGAAGGCCATGCGTTTGATGGATCTTCTATGGCTGGGTGGAAGGGAATTGAAGCATCTGACATGCTCTTGATGCCGGACCCTGATACAGCCAATATCGATCCATTTATGGAAGATACGACCGTCTTCATGCAGTGTGATGTGATTGAACCAACTGATGGCAAAGGCTATGACCGCGATCCCCGTTCTGTTGCCAAGCGTGCAGAAGCGTATCTGAAGTCTTCAGGTATTGGGGATACCGCTTTCTTTGGTCCAGAGTTGGAATTCTTTATCTTTGACAATATCCGTTGGGGAGATGATATGTCGGGTAGCTTTGTCAAGATTGGTTCAGAAGAAGCGCCATGGTCATCCAGTGCAGAAATTGAAGGCGGCAATACCGGGCATCGTCCAAGGGTCAAAGGTGGCTATTTCCCTGTCCCGCCAATTGATAGTTTTCAGGATTTGCGTTCTGAAATGTGTCTTGTACTTGAACAGATGGGCATTCCTGTTGAAGTACACCATCATGAGGTTGCCGGCGCCGGCCAGAATGAAATCGGAACGAAATTTGCTACTTTGACCAAACGGGCTGACTGGACGCAGACACAAAAATACGTCACTTGGAATGTGGCACATACCTATGGCAAAACAGTGACTTTTATGCCTAAACCGATTGTCGGTGATAATGGTACAGGCATGCATGTACATCAGTCGATTTGGAAAGATGGTCAGAATCTCTTTGCCGGCGATGGCTATGCGGGGCTCTCTGATATGGCGTTGTACTATATCGGTGGGGTTATCAAGCATGCAAGGGCATTAAACGCGATTACCAATCCAAGTACTAACTCGTACAAACGTTTAGTCCCTGGTTTTGAAGCACCGGTGAAGTTGGCTTATTCTGCAAGGAACCGTTCAGCTTCGATCCGTATTCCGCACGTTTCCAATCCAAAGGCGCGCCGTGTTGAAGCACGATTCCCTGATCCAACGGCTAATCCATACCTGTGCTTTGCCGCACTTTTAATGGCTGGCTTAGATGGTATACAAAACCGTATCCATCCAGGGGAACCAGCAACGAAGGACTTGTACCATCTCCCGCCTGAAGAAGATGCATTGGTGCCAACTGTCTGCTCTTCACTTGAACAGGCATTGGAAGCGCTCGATAAAGATCGTGAGTTCTTAAAACGCGGAGGGGTTTTCAGTAACGACTTTATCGATGCTTATATCGAATTAAAGATGCAGGATGTTACCCGTCTCAATATGACGCCACATCCTGTCGAATTTGATATGTATTACTCTCTCTGATTGTTTGCTTGGTTGGGGATGGTTTTTACTGTCCCCAGCAGGCTTTGATTCCCCAAAAGCGCCGATGCCTTCTTTGGATGTACTGCCATGGAACCCTTCAAAGGCCTTGAGTTGCTTTCTTCTGCCGTTCTCATTTTGAACCGCGACGGCAAAATTTGCTATGCCAATCCGGCAGCTGAAGATATGCTGGGCTTATCGCTTAAAGTGGTCTCAGGCATGGCGGTTGAACGCGTGTTCTTAAATAGCGATGTTTTGTGGGATATCTGTGCACAGGTTATTGCTGATGAAACTGTCGAGGTGGCTCGTGACATTGTCTTAGATCGTCCGGCAATGCCGCCGTTGACAATCCAGGCTGTTGCTAAAGCGTTGACAGAACCGATTGATGGCGTCTTGGTTGAGATGCGTGAGAATGTCCAGCGTATCCGCCATGACCGTGAAAACCGTTTGGTGAACCAAGCGCAGGCGAATATGGAAATGGTCCGCAACCTGGCGCATGAAATCAAAAATCCCCTTGGTGGAATCAAAGGGGCTGCGCAGCTCTTAGAATTGGAAGTCCCAGCTCAAGTGTTGCCTGGGCTTAGGGAATATACACAGGTTATCATCAAGGAGGCAGAACGGCTGCAATTACTGGTTGATCGGATGCTGATTCCTTATAAACGTGATTTGGGATTGAGCCTTGTCAATATCCATGAAGTGACAGAGAGGGTCAGAAGCATTATCTTGGCACAATATCCCAAGGGGCTGACGGTTAAACGTGATTATGACTTGTCTCTGCCAGAGTTGAAGGGTAATAAGGAGCAACTCATCCAAGCTGTTTTGAATATTGCGGAAAATGCAGCGCATGCGTTGGGGAGTCAGATACGCGAAGGCACGGCTGCAATTGTCTTTAGGACACGGGTGGCAAGGCGCGTGACTATTGCAGGTAATGCTTACCGACTGGCGCTTGACCTTTCCATTATTGACAATGGACCAGGTATCCCCGAAGGGATGGCTGAAACCGTGTTCTTCCCATTGGTTTCTGGCAAACAAGGAGGGACAGGATTGGGGCTTGCGATTTCACAGAGCTTGATTCAAAAACATGGTGGTTTGATTGCCTGTGAGAGCGTGCCAGGACGAACAGAATTTGTAATCCGTCTGCCTTATAAGAACCAGTATGCAGACTTGCGAGGTAACCAATAAAACGACGGGGTGGAACATGGAACCAGTCTGGATTGTTGACGATGATGAATCTATCCGTTGGGTACTGGGTAAAGCCCTTTCCCGTGAAAACATCGCGTTCCGTGCGTTTGACAATGCAGATGATGTGTTGGAAGCGCTCGAAAAAGGCAATCCGCAGGTGTTGGTTTCCGACATTCGGATGCCCGGGACATCGGGGCTGGATTTGCTTGACAAAGCGCATGCGGCATTTCCTGATATGCCGATTATCGTGATGACTGCGTTCTCTGACCTAGATTCAGCGGTCTCCGCTTTTCAAGGCGGTGCGTTTGAGTACTTGGCCAAACCCTTTGACATCACTAAGGCAGTTGACTTGCTCAAGCGGGCACTCAAGGAGAGTGGAACTCGGAAAAAGTTTGAACCAGAACCTGTGCGCGTTTCTGGAATGATTGGCAAAGCCCCTGCGATGCAGGGCATCTTCCGTGCGATTGGCAAGCTCGCACATTCCAATGCGACAGTCTTGGTTACCGGTGAGTCTGGTTCTGGCAAGGAACTCGTTGCGCGGGCGCTTTACAGTAACAGCCCTCGGGCAAAAGGGCCTTTTATCGCGCTGAATGTCGCGGCAGTTCCAAAAGACTTGATGGAATCCGAACTCTTTGGCCATGAAAAGGGGGCTTTTACTGGTGCCCAGACAATGCGTAAAGGACGTTTTGAACAGGCGGCAGGCGGGACGCTCTTTTTAGACGAAATCGGCGATATGCCACTGGATATGCAGGTGCGTCTCTTACGTGTCTTATCCGATGGGCATTTCTACCGAGTAGGTGGCAATGCGCCGATTAAGGCTGATGTGAGGGTCATTGCCGCAACGCATCAAGATTTGGAAAGGCTTGTTGCAGAAGGACGCTTCCGTGAAGATCTTTTCCATCGCTTAAATGTCATCAGGCTGAAGATTCCGCCACTTCGTGAACGTATGGAAGATATTCCAGAACTGGCACGCCATTTCTTGGAAAAGAGTGCGGTGCAATTGGGGGTGGAACCGAAGGAATTGTCAGACGGCGCGATTTCATTCCTGTCACGGTGTCGTTTGACTGGTAATGTTCGCCAATTGGAAAACCTATGCTATTGGCTAACGGTCATGGTGGCGGGCAAGACGATTGAAGTGAAAGACCTGCCAAATGACCTGATCCAAGAAAACAAGGTATCTGGCGTCCCGCAGAGTAAAGGCGCATTAACAGGTGGTGCCCAAGAGCAGGTGCATCACCTCTCTTGGGAAAACCTGCTTTTTGAAGAGGCACTCGATATGCTCACAGCTGGCAGGACAAACCTGATGGAAATGTTGGGAAGTCGTTTTGAGCGGGTCTTGATCAGCGCAGCGATGGATATCACGCGCGGTAAGAAAAACGAGGCGGCAGCGCTCTTGGGCATTGGCCGCAACACGATTGCCCGTAAGATTTTAGAGCTAGGAATCGATGGTGAGGCGTAGGGCCATCTGTTGTATATCGGCACTGTATTGACAGTGTAGGTGTGTGGATTTTTGGCAAAAAGATGTTGCTTTGCCATAATGCCGATTTTGATGGAAAGCTTTTTGTCTCTTGTGTAAACCAGTTCTTTAGTAATGTATTTTTTAAAACCAACTGCTAAGTCTTTACTGGATGGCCTGCTTTTTAAAGCTGTGCTGGCATTCGCTTTGGTTTTGCCGTTCAAAGTGCATGCCAAAGAGACAGTGAAGCTTGCCTTTGCGGGCGACATCATGATGGGGACCAATTATCCAGAAGCCCGCTATCTTGCCGCACATGGGGGGAAATATCTGTTTGCTGACGTAGCGCCTATCATCCAAAGTGCAGACGCAGCGTTTGCTAACCTGGAAGGTGTATTGATGGATGCAGGAGGGGATGTCAAACAATGCCAAAATCCGGACTTCTGCTATGCTTTCAGGACACCGGTAAGGTATGTGGGCAACCTTGTCAATGCAGGTTTTGATGCTGTCTCAATTGCTAATAATCATGCCAATGACTTTGGTTTGACAGGTAGGCTCTCAACCATGGCTACGCTAAAAAAAGTGGGCATTGCCTATGCCGGACAGGAAGGCTACTGTGAGACTGCTATTTTTGAAAAGGATGGCGTCAAGTACGGTTTCGCAGCATTCGGACATAGTGTTGGGACACTGCATATCCAGGATATCGCAAGGGCAAGGCGGATTATTCAGTCTTTGCAGGATAAGGTCGATGTGGTTGTCGTCTCGTTCCATGGTGGTGCTGAAGGGATGGGGACTGACCATGTCACGGGGCATCACGAATTTTTTTTGGGTGAAGACCGGGGAAATGTGAAAGCATTTGCCCGTGCTTGTGTTGAAGCGGGGGCGGATATTGTTTATGGTCATGGACCGCACCTGCCGAGGGCAATTGAACTGTACCGTGGCCATCTGATTGCCTATAGCTTGGGGAACTTCTGTACACCACAGCGTATCAGACTTGCTGGGCAACTGGCATTTGCCCCTGTCTTAGAAGCAACCATCAATTTAACAGATGGTACTTTTGTTGATGGCAAAATCCATTCTTTCATCCAATTTAAGGGCGTGGGACCCAGGCGTGAACTGACACACGCTGTAGCAAAACGCATCGGTATGCTGACTAAGGCAGATTTTCCAGGGACAAACCTGACCATCCATCCTGATGGCCGGATTGAACGCAAAAACAAAACAGCAGATCCAGCTGAATTACGCCATCATCGCCAGCGTTCGCAACCACTGCAGTCTGATGTCAAACTACTTCCCAAGACAGAAGTCGGTGTCTGGGATCAGATCATAGCCTTTTTTAAGGGACTTTTTGGCATACGGGATACCCAGTTGGCATAAACAGGGCCGTTTAGGGCAAGAAAATCAGCGCTTTTTGGAAGAAGCGGATTTTTGCTGAAAATTAGCCTGAAATGAGGTCAAGATGCTGATAGATGCTGGAAATTACATATGCCCTTTCTTTGACATAAGGGGGAAAATCCTTTAGAATCCACATCTTTTTCAGGTTGATTGGAGTCGGGATGTCTTTTGGGTGGAAAACTTTGCTACGAGTGGTCTGTGCTTCAGCACTGGCTGCCGTCATGGTTGCCATGCCGGCTTCAGCTGCTAAGAAAGTCCGTCATGGCGGCGTTGCTGTGCAGCGTGTTGCGCCTGCATCTTCCCACCGTGTTGCGGCACCAGTGCGTGTTAAAAGTAGTCATCATGCGGAAAGCTGTTCAGTAGACCGTCACAGCCAAGCACGGGGTAGCCATGATAGGCGGCACGCAAGCCGTGGTGATGAAAGAACGCCTTCAAGAGAGTCTAACCGTAGCCATAGTCGTCATGGTTTGACATCATCGCCAGACAGGCATGCGTATCGCCAATCAAGGCAGAGCAGACACCGCAATCGGCGTTATAGCTATCAGTCTGATTTCTCCGGGTCGGATTTTGCACACAATATCACGTCAGACGTCAAAGCCAAACCTGCTTATCCGCATGGCTATACGCCAAGGGCAACGGATATTGCTATGACTGCGATGTCCTTAATTGGGACGCCGTACCGTTATGGCGGCAATTCGCCTTTGACGGGGCTCGATTGTAGCGGTTTCGTTAAATACGTCTATAAAGAAACATTGGATACGGATCTGCCTAGGACGGCGGCAGCCATGAGCCGGGTCGGACAGCCGGTTAGCCGTGAGGAATTAAAGCCTGGTGATTTGGTCTTCTACAACACGATGCGCCGGAGCAATTCGCATGTTGGCATTTATCTAGGGGACGGTCGGTTCATCCATTCTCCCCGCACGGGTCAGCGTGTGCGCATCAACAGCATGGATGAGAACTACTGGCGTGGTCGGTTTAATGGTGCGCGTCGTATCATTGGTGGTGAGGGCATAGACCGCGCCAAAGTTTTGGAAGAATACAGCAAGCAGGCAGATACCAGCCCAGATAACTACAACTATGAGGATGAGCCGGCTAATCAAAGGTCAACAAGACCTGTTGTACAGAGAAAGGTTGTACAGCAGCCAGAAGTTGCTGAGGTTAAGCCTTCAGTGACTGTACAAGATTCTGAACCTGAGGACTTTACCGCTGACGAATCTGACAGCCGTTCTTTCCTGTCTCGTCGCGGCTCGCGCCGTGGATACTATCATCGTCATCGCGATAGTGTTCGCCATGGGTATGGGTATCACGTACAACGTCGTCAGGAAACTACCCATGAAGAGGGGCGCCATCGTAGCTGGCATCATTCGCGTACGGATGACGGGCAGACTTTAGGTAGCCGTCATCACCAAGCGGATGGGCGTGGCCATGATAGGAACCAGAACCGTATCGCTGGCCGTCATGAAGCTAAGCCGACTAGGAATACGGGAAGGCGTGGTTTGCATGTTGAGTCTCATAAGCCTGAAAGGGCAACGGCTTTCAAGAGTATCGAGCGCAGGCCAAATGGTAGAAGCCACAGTGGACGTCGGCGTTAGGCCTTTATCTGCTTAATCGATGACCATTGCCACTATGGCGGATTCATGTCATTTCAGGATTTGGATTTGTGGTGCGGACTGTTGCTGCTTGCTGATGCAATAGATAGGGCGATTGCTTGGGCTGCTTCGATGCCGTCAACGGCTGAAGATAGGATGCCACCAGCGTAACCTGCGCCTTCACCTGCTGGATAAAGGCCTTTGATGGAAATGCTTTCGAAGGTCTTCCTGTCGCGTATGATTCTAACTGGCGAAGATGTCCTAGTTTCCGTTCCCGTCAGCACAGCGTCTGCCATTGAAAACCCAGGGATGTTTTTTTCAAAGGCAGGAATGGCTTCACGGAGTGCCTCAATGGCAAAGCTTGGTAATGCGCTTTCGAGGTTGCAGGGAGTCACGCCTGGGGAATAGGATGGGATGACGCTGCCCAGTGCCTTGGAAGGAGTGCCTTTCAGAAAATCCCCAACCTGCTGGCATGGCGCATTGTAGTTGCTACCACCTAAGATGAAGGCTTTGTGTTCAAGCTCGCGCTGGAATGTAATACCGGCCAGTGGGTCGGCACTTCCAAAGTCGCTTGGGTTCACGTCGACCACAATGGCAGCATTGGCATTGCGCTCACTGCGAGAGTATTGGCTCATGCCGTTGGTGACCAGCAGTCCAGGTTCAGAGGCTGCGGCAACAACGGTACCACCTGGGCACATGCAGAAACTGTAAACAGTCCGTCCGTTCTTGCAGTGGTGGACGAGTTTGTAGTCCGCTGCACCTAGTAAAGGGTTGCCTGCATTGGTTCCCAAGCGGCAGCTGTCAATCAGTGATTGCGGATGCTCAATGCGGAAACCCACGGAAAAGGGTTTGGCTTCCATGTGGACACCACGCTGGTAGAGCATTTCAAAGGTGTCCCGAGCACTATGCCCTGGTGCAATAAGGATATGGTCTGAGCGCAGGATCTCACCGTTGTTTAGGAAAATGCCTTTGACGTGGTTGTTTTCAACCAGCAGGTCATCGACACGGGACTCGAACCGAAATTCACCTCCAAGGTTGATGATTTCTTCCCGCATCCTTTCAACCATTCGGACGAGCTTGAATGTCCCGATGTGGGGTTTGCCGATGTAAAGGATTTCTTCTGGTGCACCTGCTTTGACGAATTCTTCCAGAACTTTGCGGCCGTAGTGCTTGGGATCGCGTATCTGCGTGTGTAGTTTCCCGTCAGAAAAAGTGCCAGCGCCACCTTCACCGAACTGTACGTTGGATTCAGGATTGAGTTCACGGTTGCGCCAAAAACCAAAGGTGTCCTGTGTGCGCTCACGTACCTTTTTACCGCGCTCAATGACGATGGGCTTGAACCCGCTTTGAGCAAGGATTAGGGCAGCAAAGATGCCGCATGGGCCGAAACCGACCACAATCGGGCGTTTGAATGGCGTATCAGGGGCTTTGGCAACAAAGCGGTAAGCCATATCAGGTGCAATTTTGACGTGCGGGTGCTCGTCGAATCTGGCAAGCAGCACATCATCACAGTCAGTGGTAACGTCAACCGTGTAGGAAAACATGATGGCTGATTTCTTGCGGGCATCGTAATTGCGTCGGTAGACCGTCATTTGAAGGAGGTGTGAGCCGTCAATTCCCAAACGGTCAAGGATGGCTTGCCTTAATGTGGTTTCATCATGGTCAATGGGCAACCGGATTTCCGTCAGTCGTAGCATCTGTTGTCCTTTGGAAGGGCATCCTGCACCCGGGAGGGTACAGGATATTGGGGGGCTCTTTTAGAGGGATTCTTCGCGGCGCATGTGTGGGAACAGGATGACGTCGCGGATGTTGGGTGAGTCTGTCAGCAACATCACGAGACGGTCAATACCGATACCGCAACCACCTGCTGGCGGCATCCCGTATTCCAAGGCGCGGATATAGTCGGCATCGTAGTACATCGCCTCTTCGTCACCAGCATCCTTGGCTTCAACCTGCTTACGGAAGCGGGCGGCTTGGTCTTCCGGGTCATTGAGTTCCGAGAAGCCGTTGGCAAGCTCGCGTCCGACAATAAAGAGTTCGAAACGTTCTGTGATGCCAGGACGCTTATCGGATGCGCGTGCAAGTGGGGACGTTTCAACAGGATAGTCGACGATGTAGGTTGGATCCCACAACTGGGATTCAGCCGTTTCCTCAAACAATGCCAGCTGTAATGCGCCAACGCCTGCTGTTGGCAGTAAGGTTACACCACGTTTTTTGAGCTCGCCCCTTAAGAAGTCGACGTCGTTGATCTGTGCTTCAGTAAACTGTGGGGCGTATTTCAGGATGGCATCCTGGATGGTCAGACGCTGGAATGGTTTGGACAGATCCAGCTCGCGTCCTTGGTAAGAGATTGTTGCGGTACCGAATGTATCAATGACTGCTTGGCGGATCAGGGTTTCGGTGAAATCCATCAGCCACTGGTAGTCGGTATAGGCCGCATAGAATTCCATCATGGTGAATTCTGGGTTGTGGCGTGGCGAAATCCCTTCGTTACGGAAGTTTCTGTTCAGTTCAAAGACCCGATCAAAACCGCCGACAATCAAGCGTTTCAGATAGAGTTCCGGTGCAATGCGCAGGAACATCTGCATGTCGAGTGCGTTGTGGTAGGTGATGAAGGGCTTTGCAGCAGCACCGCCAGGGATTGGGTGGAGCATCGGTGTTTCGACTTCCATAAAGCCGCTGTCAGCCATGAAGCGTCGGATGGATGCGATGGCCGTCGTGCGAACCTTGAAAGCCTTGCGAGTGTCCTCATTCATGATGAGGTCGACATAGCGCTGGCGGTAACGGATTTCCTGGTCGGCTAAACCGTGGAACTTATCTCCCAAAGGACGGATGGATTTGGTGAGCAGTCGGATGGCAGTGACCCTCAGAGTCAGTTCGCCCGTCTTGGTCTTAAAGAGCGTGCCTTCGGCACCCAAGATGTCGCCGATATCCCAGCGTTTGAATGCGTCGTGTGCTTCCTTACCCAAATCGTTGTTTGATAGGAAAAGCTGGATGCGACTAGATGCTTGAGGGCCGGAACCATCCAGGATGGTCGCAAATGAGGCGCGTCCCATCACACGTTTTAGCATCATCCTGCCCGCGATGATGGCTTTAACTGGGTTTGCTTCAAGCGTTTCATTATCCAGTGCATCATACTGCTGGTGCAGGTCATAGGCCTTGTGTGTTGGGTGGAAGTCATTCGGATAGGCGACGCCTGCTTCGCGCAGAGCTGCGAGTTTGGCACGGCGTTCTGCAATGATTGAGTTTTCGTCTTGTGCAGGTACCGTTGTATCGTTCTGTTCTTTTTGGTTAGCCATGATTTCTCTTGCTGTAATCTTTTAATGTTTGGTAGGGGCTGTATCTATCTGGCTTAAACGCCCTGTTTCAGTGATTCCGTGATGAAGGCATCCAAGTCGCCGTCCAAGACTGCTTTGGTATTCCCGGTTTCGTAATTGGTACGCAGGTCTTTGATGCGAGAACTGTCGAGTACATAAGAGCGGATTTGGTGTCCCCAGCCGATGTCTGATTTGGAATCCTCGAGCTTTTGCTGTTCGCTCATGCGTTTGCGCAATTCCAACTCATACAGGCGGGATTTCAGCATTTCCCAAGCCTCAGCGCGGTTACGATGCTGGCTGCGGTCATTCTGGCATTGGACAACGATACCCGTTGGGATGTGGGTCAGGCGGACGGCAGAGTCTGTCTTGTTGATGTGTTGACCGCCAGCGCCAGATGCGCGGTAGGTATCGATACGGACATCAGCTGGATTGATGTCTATATCAATTGATTCATCGACTTCTGGATAGACAAAAAGGCTGCTGAAAGATGTATGGCGGCCGTTGGCAGAATCAAATGGAGATTTGCGAACCAGTCGGTGAACTCCCGTTTCAGTACGAAGGTAGCCATAGGCGTAATCGCCTTCAACTTTGATGGTGGCAGTCTTGATGCCGGCAACGTCACCTTCGGACAGTTCGATTAAGGTTGTCTTGAATCCTTTGCGTTCGCAATAGCGTAGGTATTGGCGTAACAGCATTTGCGCCCAGTCCTGTGCTTCAGTGCCACCGGCACCAGCTTGGATGTCAATGAAACAGTTGCATGGATCCATTTGGTTCGAGAACATCCGGCGGAATTCAAGCTGTTCAATCTGCTCCTGCAGACCTAGGACATCCTGTTCGATAGTCAGGATGGAATCGTCATCTTCTTCCATCTTTGCGAGCTCAAAGAGTTCTTCAGCATCTGAAAGGCCGGATTTGATTTGTCTCAAAGAAAGAACAACTGCTTCAAGCGACTTCTTTTCTTTGTTGAGTTCCTGAGCCTTCTTGGGATCGTTCCAGACATCAGGTTCTTCGAGTTCAGCTGTTACCTGCTCAAGTTTTTCGGACTTGGCAGCGTAGTCAAAGATACCCCCGTAAGGCAGATTCACGCTCTGACAGATCCGCGATGCGGTGGGCGATAGTATTTAAGCGTTCAGCTTCCATAAGTATGAGGAATAAGTTTGTAAGTTGATGAAAACGAATAATTATACTTGATATTTCCGTCTCAAAATACCTATAAATCAACCGCGGATGAGGCAAATACAGGAAAAGTTCTTAGGACGGATAGGCAGTTTTCTCTTCCCGTGCTCTATAATTAGTACTGATGCATTGATTTTCTGAAATAGCAGGGAAGAACTGCAAAATCAAGGAAAACGAAGTCGATGATTGTTGCCATCATACTCGCAGCAGGTAAAGGAACACGGATTAATCGAGCCGGAAAACCTAAACAATATCTGGACATAGGCGATAAGCCGATGCTTTGTCATACTGTTGAAAAATTCCTTGCTTGTAGACAGATAAACCATATTGTTGTGGTGGTTCATAAAGACTGGATTCAGTATACGATAGCGCTTCTTGCTGGCTATGAGAAAACCAGGATTTCAGTTTGTGAAGGTGCTGAAAATCGTCAGGAATCTCTTTATAGAGCACTTGTCTTTTGCCAGGTTCAGTTAAATGTGCCAGATGAAACGGTTATTCTGTCACATGATGCAGCCCGTCCTTTTGTGACACAGGAAATCATCCTTGCTAATATTCAAGCAATGCAAGATGCCGAAGCAGTTACTACAGTTATTCCAGCAGTGGATACCATCATCCAGTCTGAAGATGGTTTGACGATGGCATCAACAACTGACCGTAAGCAGATGTATCAAGTGCAGACACCGCAGGCATTCTACCTGAAACAATACCAGGATATTTATGCAAAATTGGATAGAATTGAAAAAATGCAGTTGACAGATGCTTTTAGTTTGTTCTGCGCAAAAGGACTGAAAGTCAGATTGGTAAGAGGCCACCAGAGGAATTTCAAGATTACGACAGACTATGATATGCAATTAGCAGGAATGCTATGATGTTGTCCTTGTGTTGACAAGCCCTCTATATGGGATATAGCCCCATAATTTACAGGTTTTTAATTTGGTTATTATGATGAGAAAGCCAGTTATGTATTGGAAAACTGGTTCAGGATATTGTTGGAAAATAATGTCTATAGCGAATCATAGGTGATTTGATGACAGTACCCAAAGTATCGGTTTTGACACCTGTCTATAACACGCAGGAAAATCATCTGCGCGAATGTATAGAAAGCATATTGAATCAAACTTATTCTGATTTCGAATTTGTTATCTTGAATGATGCATCGACCGATTCCAATATCGAGACAATCGTGAAGTCTTATGACGATCCGCGCATTGTTTACGCTGTCAATGAGCGTAATCTTGGTATCAGCCTAACTCGCAATAAGTTAATGCAGCTGGCTCGAGGCGAATATTTTGCTGTTTTTGACCATGACGATATTTCTTATCCTGACCGCCTTGAAAAGGAAGTTGCATATTTGGACAGCCATCCAGAGGTGGGGGTCGTTAGCGGACAAGCGGATGTACTCACTGATCGAAGGGATAATCGTGTATGGCGTGTTCCAGAAACGAGTGAGGCAATTCAAAGAAAGTTATTGACAGATTCTTGTGTAATACATCCAGCATGCATGTTGCGTAGGTCTGTGCTTGAGAAATTCAAGATTCAATATGAAGAAGCTTATTCTCCAGCGGAAGACTATGCGTTATTCTGTCGTCTGGTTGGGAAAACAGAGTTCTATAATTTCCAGCGCAGCCTTATAAAATATCGGAATCACAGAGATAATACGACTCATCGCCGTTCAGAATTGATGCGGTTGCATACTAGGTCCATACAGTCATTTGTGCAGAGGGAAAATGCAGAGTTATGGGATTTAGTTCGGTTTCAATGTTTTCGCAAAAGAAGCTTCAGATTATTCAGGTTTCTTCCAATCCTGCAAATTGAAGAGTGGTCAGATCGAACTGATTTTTATTTATTTGGGTTCATTCCTTTGTGGTCGGTTACAACTAAGCCATGGAGGGAAAAATGAAAGGCATCATATTGGCGGGTGGCAGTGGAAGCCGTCTGTACCCGCTGACCCAGGTCATCTCCAAGCAGCTTCTGCCGGTTTATGACAAGCCGATGATCTACTATCCCCTGTCAACCCTGCTCCAGTTCGACATCACGGACATATTGATCATCTCCACGCCACAGGACACCCCGAACATCGAAAGACTGTTCGGTGATGGTTCCCAGTTTGGACTCAGCATCCAGTACAAAGTCCAGCCCGAACCTGGTGGTATTGCCCAGGCCTTCATCTATGGTGCTGAGTTCGTTGGAACCGATGATGTCTGCCTGATCCTTGGTGACAACATCTTCGGCATCCAGGGTGAACTGCCCCGTTTCAAGCAGCAGGTTGCGGACAACAAAGGCAAAGCCACCATCTTCGCCTACCATGTCAACGACCCGGAACGTTTCGGAGTCATCGAATTCGACAAAGACTACAAAGTCCTCTCCATCGAAGAAAAGCCAAAGAAACCGAAATCCAACTATGCTTCCGTCGGACTCTACTTCTATCCGGGTGATGTCGTTGAAAAAACCAAACTCCTGAAACCTTCTGCTAGGGGTGAGCTCGAAATCACCGACCTCAACAACCTCTACCTGAAAGAAGGGCGCATGAACGTTGTCACCATGCGGCGTGGCAACGTCTGGCTCGATGCCGGGACCCCGACCTCCCTGATGGATGCCTCCCAGTACATCGGGCTCATCGAACAGCGCCAGGGTCTCAAGATCGGCTGCATTGAAGAAATCGTCTACAAGAAAGGCCTCATCGATGACGGGCAGATGACGGCTCTCATCAACAGGATGAAATCCGGCTCCACCTACCGTGCCTACCTTGAAAGAGTATTGGGAGAAGCCCATGAGAATTATTGAAACCGGATTGGAAGGCGTCTACATCATCGAGCCAAGGGTCTTCAAAGATGCGCGTGGCTACTTCTACGAGAGCTGGAACCAGAAAGCCTTTGAAGAAGCAGGACTCGATTACACCTGGGTACAGGACAACCAGTCCAAGTCCGTCTATGGCACCGTCAGGGGCATCCATTACCAGAAAGGGGATGATGCCCAGACCAAACTTGTCCGCGCCCTGCAGGGCAGGGTGCTTGATGTTGCTGTCGATTTACGCAAAGGCTCGCCGACCTATGGTAAACACATTGCCGTTGAACTTTCCGAGGACAACCACCGGCAGTTGCTGATTCCGAGGGGATTCGGTCATGGTTTCAGTGTATTGAGTGACAGTGCCGTCTTCGCCTACAAATGTGACAACGGCTATGCTCCCAAGAGTGAAGGCAGTGTCCGTTTCAACGATGAAGACCTTTCAATCGACTGGCAGATAGAGAAAGACAGGGCACTGCTGTCCGACAAAGACACCAAGGCGCCAAGCTTTGCTGAATACAGCCAGGCTCCCGACTTTACCTACAGCAAGTAACGGAACGTTCATGGAGACAGCAAAGGCAAACGTCCTCATTACTGGCAGTAAAGGCCAGCTGGGCACAGAGCTGAGGAAACGTCTGGGTGGAAAAGAAGGCATCTTCTACACCGACCGTGAAGAACTCGACATCACCGATGAACAGGCAGTCAAGTCATACATAACCAATAACCAGATAGACCTCGTCATCAACTGCGCTGCTTATACCGCTGTTGACAGAGCCGAAGACGAACCTGCCTTGGCAGATGCCATCAACCACCTCGGTGCCAAGTATCTTGCCAAATACGGCAGGAACATCATTCACATTAGCACCGACTACGTCTTCGATGGCACAAACCATCTACCCTATAAATCTGAAGATAGGACCAACCCCGTTTCCGTCTACGGGAGCACCAAACTTGCTGGAGAGCAGGCCGTATTGGCAGAAGCTCAGACCGGCCTAATCATCCGTACCGCCTGGGTCTATGCCGCAGAAGGCAGGAACTTCGTCAGGACCATGCTGCGCCTTGGCAAAGAAAGGGAAAAACTGACTGTGGTCGCCGACCAGGTAGGCAGTCCCACCCATGCCGGCGACTTGGCGCAGGCCATTATCGAACTATTGCCCCAGATTAAAAGTGGGACAAAAGTCCTATACCACTACACCAACGAAGGCGTCTGCTCATGGTACGACTTCGCCACCGCCATCATGGAAGAGTCAGGGCTGGGCTGTCAGATAGAGCCCATCGAGACCTGGCAGTACCCGACAAAAGCCAGGCGTCCTGCCTACAGCGTCCTGAACAAAACCGGCATCAAACAGGACTTTAACCTCACCATCCGGCACTGGCGTGAAGCCCTTCGGGACTGCATAAGGGAAATACAGGCAAAGGCAGAAGAAAAGAAACAGATGGAAGAAAAAGAACAGGAAAAACAGACAAAGGAGGCAGGTCAATGAAAAGCATCCTCGTCACCGGCGGAGCCGGGTTCATCGGTTCCAACTTCGTCCCGTACTTCGCCCAGAAATACCCGGCCTACCACATCATCAACCTCGACAAGCTCACCTACGCAGGGAACCTTGACAACCTCAGGGAATGCGAAGGCATGCCCAACTACACCTTCATCCAGGGCGACATCTGTGATGAGGCGCTGATAGACAGCCTCTTCAGCCAGCATGATATCCGGGGTGTCATCCACTTTGCGGCAGAAAGCCATGTCGACAACTCCATCAAAGGTCCAAAAGCCTTCATCCAGACCAACATCGTCGGCACCTTCACCCTCATCGAGGCAGCCAGGAAACACTGGATGGCAGCACCCAACCAGCCAAAGCCAGGTTATGAGGGGGCAAGGTTCCACCACATCAGCACCGACGAAGTCTATGGCACCCTAGGAGAAACAGGCTACTTCACCGAAGACACTCCTTATGCTCCGAACAGCCCCTACAGTGCCAGCAAAGCCTCCTCCGACCACATCGTCAGGGCATACCACCATACCTACGGGATGAACATCACCACCAGCAACTGCTCCAACAACTACGGACCCAAGCAGCATGCCGAGAAACTCATCCCCACCATCATCCGGAAATGCCTGAACGGAGAGCCGATACCCGTCTATGGCACCGGCAGCAACGTAAGGGACTGGCTGTACGTACTGGACCACTGTAAGGCCATCGACCTCATCTTCCACGAAGGGAAGAGCGGAGAGACCTATAACGTTGGTGGTCAGAACGAGCGCAACAATCTTGAGATAGTGAAAAAAGTCTGCGAACTTCTCAACCAGAGAGTTCCAAGGAAACAGGGTAAATATGAAGGACTGATCAGCTTTGTCACCGACCGTCCGGGACATGATTTCCGTTATGCGATAGATGCGTCGAAGCTGGAGAGGGAGCTCGGGTGGCAGGCTGATGAGAACTTTGAGACAGGTATTGTCAAGACGGTTCAGTGGTATTTGGAACTATAAAAAGGGAGAACAGAACTGAAATTTTATTTTTGAATCAAAATTATGAAAGCTATTCTGTTACATATATATAACGTAGGTAATTTTTTTTATGGATTGGCTGCTATAAAGACTGTCCATAAAGAAATTGGCTATATTGATGTCGTTTTTTGTAATGAAAGTAAAGAGAAGTACGAAATATTGATGTCAATAGTGAAAGATTTTACAGAGATTAGAAAGGTCATTTTTTATGATAGACAGAAACATAAGAAATTAAGGATTCCATTGACAGGAAGATTCTATCATAAAGTAATGGATAAATTTGGTTTATCTGAGAAATATAAGAGAGAGATTTTTGGTGATTCTTGCTACGATGAGATATATTACCAACATGAATTGAATATATATATATCGATATTAAAACACTATTTTAAATCAAAACTGGTAATGTATGGGGATGGTTACGGTTTGCTATGGGGGCAGTCAGGAGCATGGTGGAGTAAGCGGGATTCAAGATATTTAGTTCCTGATGAAATTGTTGCTTTGTTGCCTACCGATATTGTTGGATTTGTTAAGGAACATGGTATTTCGGTAAGTGCTATTAACCCAAATATTGTTTTGAAACTGCTAAGAAGAAATACAACTTTGATAGAAAATATTAATGATTTTATATACAAATTTAATCCAAATAATTCAAAAAAAATGGCTGTTATTGCAACGGAGCCATTGACAGAGACTCGGTTGATGCAATTTTCCGATGAAGTAAGTTTGAATGTTGATTTAATTAAGACATTTGTTGATGTCGGAAGTTTGGTGTTTGTAAAGCCTCATCCTGGTGAAAATTTAAATAAAGTTCCTGCATATAGAGAAAAATTGGGAGAGGATTATGAGATTGTTGAATTACCTTATAATTTAAAAATATTACCATTTGAGTTGATGATACCTTTTGTTGATTTTGGAGCTAAGTTTATTCTTCATGGGTCGTTATCTGTTATTTTTAAATATTTATTTAATATTGAATCTGAAGATATTGCTTCTGTTTATAGCAAGCACAATATGTCTAAGAATTTAAGTGTTGGTCAGTTTGTCTTGGATGCTTTGTACAATAAAATCGATTCATGGAACGGTGTTGGGTTGATTTATGATAATAACTTATTAAAGTCAGGTTTTATTTGTGAGAAAATAAATTAAGATTTTTTGGGGTGATTGATGTTAAATAATAAAACAATTTTAATAACTGGTGGCTCCGGTTCTTTTGGGAAGAAATTTATCCAGATTGTATTAAGTAAATTTCCTGAAGTCAGAAAAATTATTGTTTATTCTCGAGATGAATTCAAGCAGTTTGAAATGTCGAATATGCCTGAATTCAAACCTTATCAGGAGAAATTACGTTTTTTTATTGGAGATGTCCGAGATAAGGAAAGGATGATGCGGGCATTTGAAGGAGTTGATTATGTAATTCATGCTGCGGCACTAAAACAGGTGCCAGCATGTGAATATAACCCTTTTGAAGCAATTAAAACGAATGTTTTTGGTGCACAGAATGTCATCGATTGCGCAATTGATAAAGGGATTAAAAAGGTGGTTGCCCTGTCTACAGATAAGGCGTGCGCTCCTATCAATTTGTATGGTGCAACCAAACTCTGTTCTGATAAATTATTTATTGCAGGGAACGCTTACTCTGGAGCTGATGGCACCAGGTTTTCAGTTGTCCGTTATGGTAATGTTGCTGGTTCCCGGGGATCGGTGATTCCTTTTTTTCAGAAACTGGTCCAAGATGGAGAAAGTTTTTTGCCAATTACAGACTTGAGGATGACACGTTTCTGGCTTAAATTAGAACAGGCAATTGATATGGTCTTGGAAGCTCTTGAACGTATGCAAGGAGGAGAGTTATATGTTAAGAAAATTCCATCCATGCGTATGCCGGATCTTGCCAAAGCAATTGCACCTGAACTTGCTATTAAAGAGGTTGGAATCAGACCTGGTGAAAAAATTCATGAGCAGATGATAACTCAGGAAGATGCCCCGAATACAATCGAATTCAAGGATTACTATGTAATTCTACCTCAGATTAGTTTCACTGGAAAAGTATATAGGTATCCTGGATCAAAAGAGGTTCCTGCTGATTTTGAGTATCACTCTGGAAATAACGACCGTTGGTTGACAGTTGAAGAGATGAGAAATCTTATCGAAGAGATCTGATATGAAAATATATAACTATGGTAAACAGAGCATAACTGAGGATGATATTGCAGAAGTAATTCAGGTTCTCAGGTCTCCTTTTCTAACGACGGGTCCTAAGATACAGGAATTTGAAGCAGCACTTTGTGATTATACTGGTGCAAAGTATTGTGTTGCAGTGTCAAGTGCAACGGCAGGTCTTCATATTGCATCCTTGGCTTGCGGTCTACAGCCAGGTGATGAGGCTATCACGACACCTATTACTTTTCTGTCTAGTGCCAATTGTATTAGTTATACTGGTGCATCAGTCAAATTTGCAGATATTGATCCGTTAACAGCAAATATTGCCCCTGACGAAATAGAAAAGAAACTGAGCAGGAAAACTAAGGCTATTATTCCAGTACATTTTGCTGGTCAGAGTTGTGATATGGAGAGAATTTCTTCTGTAGCAAGACGGTATAACCTGAAAGTTATAGAAGATTGTGCCCATGCTATTGGATCAACCTATAAGGATACTAGAGTTGGATCATGTCGATATTCAGATATGTCAGTTTTTTCTTTTCACCCTGTTAAGACAATAACAACGGGTGAAGGAGGGGCTGTCATGACGAATAATGAGGAATTGTATAAAAAACTATTGGCTCTAAGATCACATGGCATGCATAAAGAGGGAGATATGCTTAATGACTGGCGTTATGAGATGAGAGAGTTGGGATTCAATTATCGTCTGACAGATATTCAGGCAGCACTAGGGCTTTCACAGCTAAGAAAATTGGATATTTTCAAAAAAAGAAGAAGATATATAGTTGACTATTATAATAAAAACCTAGGAATAAGCCATTTAGGCGAAATGGCTTATTCAGACGCTTGTTTTCACCTTTATCCAATATTGGTTGAAGATAGGCAAGAGTTTTATCACCGCGCAAGGAATGTGGGACTGAACCTTCAGGTTCATTATATTCCTGTTCATTTACAACCTTACTATAAAGGGCAGGGATATAATATTGGTGATTTTCCAAATGCAGAGAAGTATTATCAGCACTGTATTTCTTTGCCATTATATCCAGATTTGACTGATGAAGATTTATTGGAAATTGTAAGAAGAATTAAAGCAATTTTATGAGAAATATTGCGATAATTACAGCTCGTGGAGGTAGTAAAAGGATTCCTAGAAAAAATATTAGGGATTTTATGGGGAAGCCGATGCTTTCTTATGCTATTAAAGCAGCTAAAGAGTCAGCTATTTTTGATGAAATTATGGTATCGACTGATGATTTTGAAATCGCAGAAATAGCAAGAAAATTTGGTGCAACTGTTCCCTTTATGAGAAGCGAAAAGAATTCGGATGATTTCTCAACAACATATGATGTCCTTGAAGAGGTTCTATGGGAATACAAAAGTCGTGGGAGTGTATTTGAGTATCTAGCCTGTATTTATCCATGTGTACCATTCCTAACAGGAAAAATACTCAATGGCGCATTCACTATTTTTAAGGATAAAAAGGTAGATGCTCTTGTACCTGTTGTCCGTTATTCCTTTCCAATACAAAGGGCGTTTAGAGTCAATAATGATGGTCTTTTGGAGTACCGGGAACCTCAGAATATACTGAAAAGATCGCAAGATCTTGAGCCAATGTTTCATGATGTTGGAATGTTTTATTTTGCAAAAGTATCCAGTTTACTGGGCAATAAAGCATTGGTATCTGGTGATGTTGCATATTTTGAAATGCATGAATCACAAATACAAGACATTGATACTGAGTCCGACTGGAAAATGATGGAATTAAAATATAGGATATTAAATGAAATATAAACTTGGTCTGAAACTATGGTCAACAAATATTGGAAATTATTATGAGGAAGCAAAAAGGTTATATCGAAAAGAGTTGTTTGATTATATAGAACTTTATGTTGTTCCAGGAACAGAAGAGACAATTTCAAAATGGCGAAAAATAGGTATTCCTTTTGGTATTCATTGTCCGCATTTTGCACATGGCTTTAATCTTGCAAAAGTGGAAAAGAAAGAAAGCAATTCCAAAATATATATGGAAGTTAAAAAGTTTGCCGATTTATTGGATGCAAAATATATTATTTTTCATGGTGGGATAGATGGCGAAATAGAGGAGACAGCAAAGCAATTAGCATCTTTCCATGAGCCAAGGGCATTGCTTGAAAATAAACCTTACGTTGCATTACCGAATAAAATGGGTGGGCAGTTTTGCAGGGGGTACAATTTTGATGAAGTTAAATTAGTCAAGGAAATTTCTGGATGTGGATTTTGCTTAGATTTTGGTCATGCTGTGTGCGCTGCAAATTCGCAGAATCGTAATCATATTTCTTATATTGATGAGTTGATGCAAATGAAACCAGATATGTTTCATTTAACAGATTTGCTTGATGTTCAATCTCCTTACGATTCACATTTGCATTTGGGGAAGGGGCAATTAGATATCGAAAAAATGTTAAGTTTTATCAGTGATGGTAATTGTATAACTGTTGAAACTGTTAAAGATTCAAAAGAGAACTTAGATGACTTTGCGGAGGATATGGAATGGCTGTCGAATATTTCATAAAGGAAGCAACTCTATCAGATATGGAAGATATCTTCCATTTATCTAATGATTCTTTGGTTCGTAAAAATTCTAGAAATACTGATTTGATTCAATGGGTAGATCATGTCAAATGGTTTTCTTCCCGTATCCGCTCTTCAGATCCATATTATGTTGTGCGTGAAATAACAGGGCAATTGATAGCGCAGGTTCGATTCGATTCTGGAGATAAAAATATAATTTCTATTAGCATAAAGGCTGAATATCGGGGAAAAGGTTTAAGTGTTCCAATTATTCTGAACTGTACAAAGAAATCCAAGTTAAATAATATATTGGCTTATATAAAAAAAGATAATATTGCTTCTCAAAAAGCTTTTTCAAAGGCAGGATATAATTTTATTTCTGAAGATCCTGAATATAAAATTTATAAATTTATAAATGATTTTGTATATGTGATTGCTGAAATGTCTGCTAACCATTGTGGCAATAAATCACTGGCAAAGGATATTATTTCGGCTGCAAAGGAGTCAGGTGCAAATGCAATCAAAATTCAGACGTATAAACCTGATACGATGACAATTGATTGTAAATCTGATTTATTTACTGTTAAGGGGGGGACGCTTTGGGATAATAAATATCTTTATGATTTGTATGCCGAAGCTTTCACGCCTTGGGAATGGCAGGCAGACCTAAAAGATTACGCTGATAGTATTGGTATTGATTTCTTTTCTACCCCATTTGATACGACAGCAGTTGATTTTCTAGAGAAGTTAAAAGTTAAAAAATACAAAATTGCTTCTTTTGAAGCTATAGATTATCCATTTGTTAAATATGTTGCTTCTTGTCAGAAACCAATGATTATCTCAACAGGCATTTCATCTTTTGACGAGATTCAAGATGTTATAAATTTATGCAAATCTGTTGGTAACAATGATATCACGCTTTTGAAATGTACTTCTGCATATCCAGCAAAGTTGGAAGATATGAACCTGAGTACAATAACAGATATGTACGAGAAGTTTGGTTCGCAGGGTGTAAAAATTGGATTGTCAGACCATACATTGGGAATTGAAGCCCCGATTATTGCAGTTTCACTTGGTGCGACAGTTATTGAAAAACATTTTACCCTTGACCGTTCTTTGGGAGGAGCTGATGCGGCATTCTCTTTAAATGTTGATGAATTTTCCTCGATGGTGAAATCTATACGTAATGCTGAGAAGTTATTGGGTAAGACAGACTATAGTGTAAACGTTAATAATAGAATATTTGCCCGTTCTTTATTCGTTGTAAAAGATATTAATAAGGGTGAGGTTTTGACTGAAGAAAATATCCGGTCAATTAGACCAGGGTATGGATTGCATCCTAAAAATTATAATTTGGTAATTGGTAAGAAAGCTTCTAAGTTTTTGGCGCGTGGAAAACCATTGGAGCAGAGTGACTTTTATTGATTTTTTAATTTTCTAAGCTGTTTATTTTTTGACTGTGTTAAAATATTGATATTGCTTGATTTATAAATAACAGAAAAATTTAAGAAGACATTGATTTCTTTTATTAAAATTCCGATACCTAAAATCCGCTACCAGTTTTGTTTTATAATGATATCATGTTGATTTTGAGAGAACCTTTCTCTTCACTGTGGAAAGATAAGAATCCCTTCGATGAAGTCGAAAAGATTTCAGGACAAGTTTTCCGTGAATTGGAAACACGGCGGACACTGCGTTTTGAAGTTGATGGTGAAAGATTCTTTCTGAAGTTGCATCATGGTATTCAATTCAAGGAGGTTCTGAAGAGTTGGATTCGTTTTAGAGCCCCTGTTATGGGAGCAGATCGGGAGTGGGTAGCTATTCACCGTCTTGCAGAATGTGGTGTTGATACTATGGAAGGTGTTGCTTATGGTTTTCAGGAAGAAGGCAATCCCCTTAAAAGAGCATCTTTCATCATCACAAAAGATCTTGGCAATACAATTAATATACATGATTTTTTATGTGCGTCGTTGAAACCATCCCCTTCAGTGAAGCGTTTGGTGATTCGCAGAATGGCACAGATGGTCCGTCGGATGCATGATTGTGGAATCAATCATCGTGACTGTTATCTGGCACATTTTTTGTTGAGCCTCCCATTTGATGTCATTTATGGTAAAGATGAAGACCTCAAGATTTCTATAATTGATCTCCACCGGGCTCAAGTGCGTAATAAAGTGCCAACTCGCTGGCGTGATAAAGACTTGATTGGATTGCTGTTTTCAGCAAGGGAATTGAAGGAAGTGTCTTTTCGGGATGTCTACCGTTTTATGAAAGAATATTTTCAGATGCCCTTGCGTGAAGTTCTTCGTACGGAATCTGCCTTGGTTGGCTCTGCGAAAAAGCGGATTGCGCGCATGGAACATCATCAAGAAAATCTTAAGAAGAAACGTCACGTATAATATTCTATTTGGAATGCCTTAATACTAAAAGTTATAGGTAAGGATGTAAAGGTTCAAGTGTTGCAATGAAGTGTTATCTCGTCAATTTGGATAAGACACCAGACAGACTGGCTTTTATCGAAGAGCAGTTTGATTACCTGCTGGCAGGTGTACCTGAAGGCAGTATGGAACTTGTCCGTGTCAGTGCTGTGGATGCTGCAGAATTGGATGAGCAGACCATTGCGAAGTATTATGAAAAAGACCACTATTCCTTTAATGCCCGTTTCTTTCCGAATGTGCTGTCAGCAAGTGGCATGACAAGGGGGGAAATCGCCTGTTTCTTGAGTCACCGGAAATGCTGGCAGAAGATTGTGGAAGCACGGGAAGATTACGCCGTTGTCTTGGAAGATGACATTATCTTTTCAGATACGGCCGGTCAATTCTTCAGCGAGACAGCATGGATACCGGAAGATGCAGATATCATCAAACTTGAGGTGCTGACCAGGAAAATCATCACAGGAATCGAACCTGTTACACAGTTTCAAGGTAAAGAGATTCTAAGGCTCTATTCATCCAGTCTAGGGACTGCCGCTTATGTCATTTCCAGAAAAACCGCTGAGAAGCTGTTGCAGATGACAGAAAGGTTTTTTATCCCTGTTGACCATTTTATGTTCAGCACATTTTTTCCTTATTTCTATGAGTTCATCTGCTATCAGGTTGTGACGGCTGTCTGTATTCAAGACATCGAGTTCAGGGGGAGTCGATGCGTCTATAGAAGCACCATTCATACCGAAAAGGAAAAATTCTCACGCCGGATAAGAAAATTGATGGGAACAGGGGCAAAGGTCAAACGGGAATTGATTCGGATTTTCCTTCAGATAAAGAGCCGGTTTGGACTCAGGAAAAAAGTACTGAACTTTTTTAATTCTAAAGAAGCTTTCATTTTCAGGAAGAAAGAAAACAGCGAGTTGTAATCCGCTACAATTTGTCCCGCATTTTTTTCTGCTGCAGATATGCAAAACGTCTAGCCAGCCTCGATTTTCCAAATCCCAGGAGAGATTGCAGTTTCGCTTTATGCATGGTTCCTTTTGAGAAGGGGATGATACTGGCCTGATAGAATCCTTCTGGGTCATCGATGATCCAACGCAGGATGAATTTTTCAAGATCCGTCAGATAAGGGTTCTGCCAAAGCGCGTCACCTTCCTGTAGGTATTCTTTGCGGAACTGCTGCAGGAAATCTTTCCGTAGAGAAGCTTCCAAGCGCCAGAAATTCCAATCATATTTGTCGAACTTGAATTTATCCTTCAGTTGCCATAACTGCTGGTCATCAGGGTAATCTGCCTTTAAAAGCCGTTCCACTTCAGCACATTCATCACAGATGCAGAACACCTTTCCCTTGCTGTTGATGGAAGAAGTCTCATTGTCCTGACGGTAGTAGACAAAGGCATCATCCAGAAAGACTGCCCGTTTCGCATACAGCCAGATTTTGAACGTGAAAGCAGCATCCTGATAAGAAGCCCCTGGAGTTTCCAAGAAGGCAATCCTGTTTTTCCGGATGAAATCCGTTTTGTAAATGGCTGACCAGACCGTCGGCATTGTGACATAAAGTGTCGGATAATCTTTTGCACTGATAGGTTTATTTTTTGCAAACCGTTTCAGCAGATTTGCTTTCTCAGAGTGCTCAGACGGTATTGACCAATAACGGTAGAAATTTGATTTGACGATATCTGCATCATGCTCAACTGCCTTGGCATAAAGCCGCTCAAACATCTCAGGCTTGATGAAATCGTCCGATTCAATGATGCCGAGATACTGGCCTTTTGCAGCGGAGAATCCAATGTTGACAGCTTTTCCATAGCCGCCATTCGGTTGATGCATGACTTGGATACGGCTGTCTTTTGCCGCATAGTCATCGCATAGGGTTCCAGAACTGTCTGTGGAACCATCATCCACAAGAATGATTTCAATATCCTGAAGTGTCTGGGCAAGAATGCTGTCTAGGCATTGATCCAGATACCGTTCAACGTTATAGACAGGGACAATAATGGAAACCTTGGGTTGAGACATGGAAACAGGCAACAAAAAAGGGCGGAAAACCGCCCATATTATAACAGTGCCCTAAAGAGGGGATTCAGCGGTTCGACGACTGAATATCACGCAGGATGATATCTTTGATGTAATCGTAATAGCCATTTGGCTTGAAGCTTTTGAGATATTCCAGCAATTTGTCGGCACTGATGAAGCCCTGTTCATAGGCCTGTTCTTCGATACAGGCAATCTTCCTACCGGTGTTGAGTTCCATGGACTGGACGTACATGCCTGCCTGGAGCATCGCATCATGGGTACCTGTGTCGAGCCAAGCCACGCCCCTTTCCAGTCGTTCGACTTGGAGTGACCCTTCTTTCAGATAGAGCCTGTTGAGATCAGTGACCTCAAGTTCACCTCTTGCAGAAGGTACGAGTTTTGCGGCTTTATCACAGACAGTGCTGTCGTAGAAGTAGAGCCCGGTGACAGCATAGTTTGATTTGGGTTTTGCTGGTTTTTCCTCAAGGCTGATGGCATTGCCCTTCTCATCGAACTCGACAACCCCAAACCGTTCAGGATCCTTGACCGCATAGCCGAAGACGGTGGCGCCTTTACCACGCCGTATTGCACGTTTCATCAGGGCGGGGACACTTTCTCCATAGAAGAGGTTGTCACCTAGGATCAATGCAACCGGTTCATCTGCTATCCAGTCTTTCGCAATAAGAAATGCGTCAGCAATGCCACGCTGGACTTTCTGAACCAAATAGCTCAGTTTCAGTCCCCATTGGCTGCCGTCACCCAAAACTTTCTTGAAATTCTCAAGGTCAGATTCGCTGGTGATGACCAAGATGTCCCGGATACCTGCCCGAATCAGGGTGGACAGCGGGTAATAGATCATTGGCTTGTCGTAAACCGTCAAGAGAATCTTGGAGATGGGCAGGGATGCCGGATAAAGACGTGTACCTTTACCGGCTGCAAGAATAATGCCTTTCATGATGTACCAGCCAGATTATTAACTCTGGCATTATACAGTTTTTTCCCTGACTATATACAGTTGAATACAATGTATAATTCTATAGTTAACTTTGGATGTAGACCAATATGAAAAAAGGCGGGAATGCGGAACAATCCATATTGATTGTTGGTTGTGGTATCAGTGGGGCAACTGCTGCTAGGGTGCTTGCCGAAGAAGGGCATAGGGTGACAATCATTGACCAGCGCACTCATATAGGCGGCAACTGTTATGACCATTGGGATGAAAATGGTATCTGTGTCCATGATTATGGCACCCATATTTTCCATACTGACAACCGGAAGGTCTGGGACTTCATCTCCCGTTTCACAAAATGGTATCCATTCCAGCACAAAGTCAGGGGGCTCATTGATGGTCAGCTCGTTCCCATCCCTTTCAACCTGAACAGCATCCACCAGGTTTTCCCGGCAAAGCTCGCACAGCGTCTTGAAGACAAGTTATTGGAGAAATTCGGCTATAACATCAAAGTCCCTATCCTGAAGCTTCGTGAGACTGATGATGAGGATTTAAGGTTCCTTGCAGAATATATCTACAAGAACATCTTCAGTTTCTACACCCAGAAACAGTGGGACCTCAATCCAGAAGACCTTGATCCGGCTGTTACAGGCAGGGTTCCCGTTTATATCAGCAAAGACAACCGCTACTTCCAGAACAGGTATCAGGGCATTCCGCTGAGTGGCTACACTGCCATTTTTGAGAAGATGCTCAATCATCCCAACATCACTGTAAGGCTCAATACGAAATACGAAGATATCAGGCACATGATTAACACGGTTGAAAACAGTCAGACAACAGGAAAAGTAGGGCAGATGGCATCAGATGCCATCACTGTTGATTTTATTCTCTATAGTGGTTCCATTGATGAATATCACGCCTATGTACTCGGTGAACTACCATATCGGAGCGAAAGCTTCGACTTCATCACCTTCGGCAGAGAGTATTTCCAGTCCGAAGCCGTCATCAACTACCCGAACAACTATACCTTCACTCGGATAGTGGAATATAAGCACTTCCTGGGTACGGTCAGTGACAAGACTGTTGTCAGCTATGAATACCCAGAACCGTTTGTTAGGGGCAAGAACGAACGGTATTACCCCATTGTCAACGACACCAATCAGCTCCTGTACAACCAGTACAAAGCAAAAGCTGATACTGACAGGGTCAACAGTAAAGTGCCAGTTTATTTCTTTGGTAGATTGGGCGACTACAAATACTACGACATGGACAAAGCCGTAGAACGCGCAATGGCGCTTGTTGAGGAGATTGCAGCATGAGAGTTCAGTTCGCAGATCACCAGATTCAGAAAAAACAAGGCATTATCCTCGTCACTGGTGGTGCAGGCTACATCGGCAGTCACTGCGCCTTGGCACTGCTTGAGGCAGGGCGTGACATCCTCGTCTTCGATAATCTGGAACTGGGGCATATCGAGACCATCGACACACTGATGCAGATTAGCCAAGGTACAGAAGGCAAGCTCGTGGATTTCATCCATGGCGATCTCAACAAGCAGGACGAAATAGACAAGGCAATCGCAGATAATCTAGGCATATCTGCAGTCATGCACTTCGCTGCCTACAGCCAGGTCGCTGAAAGTGTCAGGGATCCTGGCAGATACTACCGCAATAACATTGGGGGTACCCTCAACCTGCTTGATGCCATGAGAAATCATGATGTTAACAAAATCGTCTTCTCCAGTACAGCAGCAACATATGGTGAACCACAATACACTCCCATCGATGAGGGCCATCCCCAGATGCCCGTCAACCCCTACGGCAAATCCAAGCTCATCGTTGAAAACATTATGGACGACTATGACCGCGCATACGGAATCAGAAGTGTTCGACTCAGATACTTCAACGCCGCTGGAGCGGATTCAAAAGGAAGGATTGGCGAATGGCATGAGCCTGAGACACACCTTATTCCAAACATTTTGAAAGCGGCGAAACCAGCGCAGGAAGACGTTGAAAGAAAAAAAGAAAAAGCAAGGCAAAAAGTCTTCCAGCTCTACGGCACTGACTACGACACAAGAGATGGTACATGCGTGCGTGACTATATTCATGTCGAGGATCTCGCACAGGCACATCTTAATGCGCTTGAGTATCTTGAAGCAGGCAAAGAAACAACCGCCATCAACCTTGGCACCAACGACGGTAGCACCATTCGTGAAGTTTTTGCTGTTTGCAAGCAGGTTACTGGACGGATAATTCCATTTGAAGAGTGTCCAAGGCGTATCGGAGATCCGGCAGTGTTAATTGCTGATAATAGCAAGGCAAAAAAACAACTCCATTGGTCGCCTAGAATGACTTTGATTAATTCGATAGAAAGTGCATGGAAATGGGAAAAGGGGAAAGCTTGAACGTACTTTTTTCATAAATTTTTTAGCAGATATGATAATGAGACAAAATTATGCAGCCCAAAATATCTGTTCTTGTTCCGGTATACAATACAGAAAAATATCTGCGAGAATGTTTGGAATCAATTTTGAATCAGACATTTAAGGATATTGAAATTATATGTGTGAATGATGGAAGCTCAGATGATTCACCAAGAATATTATGGGAATATGCTAAAAAAGATTGTCGATTGAAAATTGTAGATAAGAAGAGGAATGAAGGTCTTTTACTTGCTAGAAAAACTGCAGTATTAGAGTCAAAGGGGAAATATATATGTTTTGTTGATTCAGACGATTATTTTGCACGGTTGGATGCACTAAAAATAATGTTTGATTATATAGAAGAATCATCTGTAGATATATTGCAATTTAATGTTAATTTGTATAGTTCGGAAAAAAAGAAAATTGTAGATATAACAAATGAATGGTTTGCAGTGTATGATGAAACAATAAATGGCTCATATGAAATTATAGAGCAATGTATAAAAGGAAAATATAGCTGGAATTTGTGGAATAAGATATATCGCACAGAAATATGTAAGAACGCATATAAGCTGATAAGAGATGTAAATATGGTGTTGGGAGAGGATTTATATGCGTATTTTATAATTTCATATAAATCAAATAAATTTAAGGGCGTGGATTCTCTGTCATTATATACATATAGAGTTGATACTGGGGTGACATCAAAAATCCTTAGTGTAAAGGGATTTGAGGATTATGTTTATGAAATAAACATAATTGACTGGATAAAAAAAATATTGATAAAAAATAAAGATTTTGACAGATATGAAAAAATAATTAATGCTTTATATAATAGGATTCTTGATAATATCATAAAACGTTTCGAAAATATAGATTCAAATTATATTAAAGAAGCTTTTAATGTGTTTTGTTTTCGTTTTGATGGAAATATCCTTAGGAAAAGATATTCTTGGATGAAATATTATAAATATAAGATTTTGTCCATGATTGGGATAAGGAAGTATTTGGTAAAATATGATGTTCAAAAAAAGTACAGACTATTGCGGTGAGATGTTCTTTTATTTTACTTGCCGATAATTGGTGGAGTGTATTTTTTTGAGTGGGTAATTTTTTGAAGTGGTGGGTAATTGACTATGTCAAGCGATAAAATATATATAAAAAATCTCGAGAAAAAATATCCGTTGAATGATATTGTTATGGCGTTAAAATACACATATCAGGAAAATATAAGAAAATGTTTAAAAGATATAGATGAATCTGGTATTTTTGAAAGAAATTATAATCCAATTGGAAATATAGGTATTTTTGTTTCTTCTGATTTGAAAGATGAAAAGTTAAGGGATTTAAAATTAATTATAGATAGATTTAATAAAAATTGTAAGATTTATTTGATTTGTGGGAGTGTTGCCGATTTTGATGGTGTGGATGGGAATTGTAATGTTTTATTAAGTGAAGTTGAAGGGCAATATGATAAAATAAAAAACTTTGTTTTGGATAATAAAATCGATTCTGTTTTATATGTATTTGAAGATAAAGTACAAGTTGTATATGACTTGATTTTTATAAGATGTTTGGGATTGCGGGTGTTATTTTTTACGCCAAAAGATTATGTGAATTCTTTGTTTTATGCTAAGTCATTTAATACGATTCAATGGCTTAAAATGATTGATGTTTTTTTAGCTGAGAACAATAACGGGAAAGCTTTTATTGAATGGATTGGTGTTAATTCGGTTTGTTGGCATGATGCTGATGATATGCTTAGTTTAATGAATGGTGATAGAAAAGAGTTAAGAAAAAATTTTTACATAGATGAAAATTTAAATTTTGTTGATTTACTCTTGAGTCACGGAAAAAGAGTGATTCTGGATTTGGAAAATGATTTAAGTTCACTTCGAGATAAAGAAAAAAATGAAAAAGAATGTGATATAAAAGATAATCAGCCGATTTCAGATAAAAAAGAGATTGTTGATGAAAATAAAATAAAACTGCAGCCAAGCTATTATAAATATATAAAATATAAAATAATGTCGTGTATAACTTTTGGTATAAGGCGTGAGCGGTATCAAAAGAAATATGAAAATTTAAAATTAATTTACGGGGATGGCGATGAAGAATGATTTTTATAAGCCTGTTATCTTTGGTCTTAGGACTGATATACCGGATATAGAAACTTATGATGTTAGTGGATTGATAGCTTTGGCAGGAGGGAATACGGGTAATTTTGCATTTAATTATGCTATTCAAAAAGAATTAGGTCAGAAACCTGATATTTATTATTGGGGACATAAATTAAAAGATGTTGATGGTTGTATTGGGATAATTCCATGTGCGAATCAATTAGGGCAGCATTGTGATATGTCTACAGTTTTTGATTGGCAGAAAAATATGAATATGCCATTTGTTGGTATTGGACTTGGTGCACAAAGTTCTTTTAATAAAGACAAAACAATAAAGCATCCCAAAATACCAGAAGGAACTCTTAATTGGGTCCGCCAAATGGCATCTCAAGCGCCTACAAAATACCCGAATATAACTGTCCGAGGCAATTTTACAATGGAGATTATGGAGAGTTTAGGGCTCGGTGATTCTGCAATACCTCTAGGATGTCCTACTTTGTTTATTAATGAGGATTGTGAACTTGGTAAAAAAATTGAAAAGAGATTGGATAATCCAAAAAAAATTGTATTGGCTACTCTTTTTAATAACTCAAAAATATTGAGAACCATCGAGCAATCTCTTTCAAGGTTGGTTGATGAATATAGCGGTGCAATTGTAATACAAAGTCATTCTTTTTTAATACAGTCTGCTATTGGAGATGTATTTAATGTCTCTAAGGCATTCATAGAAAATATGAATAAATTCTACATGCCACAAATGTCTCAAGTGGAATTTTTATGTTGGGTGCGAAAGCATTTTAAAATATTTTTTAATATTGATAATTGGATTGATTATCTTAAAGATTTTGATATGGTCATAGGACCTCGCATACATGGGATTATGATGGCTATAAATGCTGGCATTCCGGGTTTATGTATAGCAATGGATTCAAGAATAATGGAATTGTGCGAGATAATGAAAATTCCATATATAACTCCTGATAAAGTTGAAAATGGAATAAATAGAAATCAACTAATCGATTTATGTAAGTTTGATGGAAACGATTTTGATAAGAATAGGAGGGAGCTTTCTAGAAAATATGTAGAGTTTATGAGAAATAATAAAATTGAGTATGCTTCTTATCTCAATAGATTCGCATTGTAATTTTTATTGTTTTTGTTTTGAGGTTTTGCTATGAAAAAACTTTTTTTTGCTTCTTTTTTTTGTATTTTTGCTTTGACGGGTTGTAGTGATAATAAAAAGGATGCTACTGAAAAGAAGCCTAGTGATATTGCAAAATTATACTTTGCTAATATAATAAAAGGAAAGACTGATGCTGCTAGTGGATTGGTATACATTCCAAACGCTGTTAAAGATAAGAATGCATTTAAAAATTCTGTTAAAGACTTATTAGATAATAAATATTCCGAATTAAACAAGCAAGGTGATATGGAAAACATCTCTGTTAGAGAAGTATATCCTGTTCAAGTGACCTTAAAGTTCAAAAATAATCCAACAGAAACGGTCAAAAATATAAATTTAGTTAAATTTGGTGATACTTATCGCATTCTCCTTTTGGACAACAAGTAAAATAAAGACATTTGGGCTGTCCTAGATAACTAAATTGATTTAGGATAGCCGAATGAGAAATAATCGATTATGCTTGTACACGCAAAGTTGACTTATAGAGTTGTTTGTCACAGGCGCAATAGCCAGGCTTGCTTCTCGACTTGTCAGTGTAAATCGCAATACAGCTGCCTTCTATTTCCCCCGTTTACGTGAAATCATCTATTACCGTGATGAAGAAGCCAGATTGATTGAAGGAGATATTGAGATAGATGGAAAAAACCTACTTTGGCGGTCAACATAAAGATAAGTGTTGACGTGGTGCAGCAGTGAAGGTCCCTGTTTCGGACTGCTGAAACGCAAAGGCATGGTCTATGTTGTGATGATATCTGATAGCAGTAGCCAGGCGCTGGTTTCCATCATCTAATAGAGGGTAAAGCCCGAAATCATTATTTATACAGATGCGTACAAGAACTATAATGTACTGGACTCATCGGAATTTAGACATTTCCGGTTCAACCACAGCCAGAGCTTTGCTGATAAGATGAACCACATAAACGGTAAAGAGAATTTCTGGGGCCAGGCGAAACGCCATCTGAGGCAGGCATTCTGAAGAGCCTTTCTACCTGTTCTTGAAGGAGTGTGAATGACGTTAGAATCAGAGTAACCTATTGTTCCGATTAAAGTAGTTAAAAAAATAGTTTAAATACGCAGTTACAAATATAATTATAGAAAGGGATGAACCGTTGAAAGGTTTCTCAGGTTACAGGTATGTTGAAGATAATGATATAACTGGCATAATCAGTAAAACGGGTTCACCGTGCACAATGATTGGTCCATTATAGGTTTGAAAATGGTACATTAGAAATGCAATAGAAGAATAAGAACATTTCTCTTGAAGTTTAAATAATTATTAAAGTAAGAAAGTCAGATATATAGAATCAGCTTGGATTTATCGTCATAAATTTTAACGTACCTTTGTAAACTCAATGTGTTCATATGAATATAAATGGATAAAATTACTAATATTTCTAAAACTGAAAAGGCTCCTGTTTTGTCTGTTTTAGTTCCTGTTTATAATGTTGAAAATTATTTGTCAGAATGTCTTGACTCTATAATTAATCAAACATTAAGGGATATTGAAATAATACTTGTAAATGATGGCTCATCTGATAAAAGTCTTGATATATGTCATGATTTCAAGAAACGAGATAAAAGAATCAAGCTTATTAATAAACCAGAAAACGAAGGTCTTTTGCTTGCAAGAAAGACTGCAGTTAAGCAGGCAAAAGGTCGTTATATATGCTTTGTTGATTCTGATGATTATTTGGTTGGAAATGATTCTTTAGAGACAATGGTAAATATAATTGAGGAAAATCAAGTTGATATACTTCAATTTTCAGTGATTCCTACTGGAATTTCTGATGAGAAATCACTTAATTCAATGAAAGAGTGGTTGAGAGTTTATGAATATAAAGAATATAAGTCTCACAATATGATATCTGCCTGTATAAACAGAAGGTATAGTTGGAATTTATGGAATAAGATATATACATCAGATTGTTGTAAAAAGGCATATGATAATATCAAGGACGTGCACCTTATCAATGCTGAAGATGCGTATGCTTATTTCATTATTTCTTATTATGCAAGAAGTTTTAAGGGGGTGAATACTAAGCCATTATATGCATATAGAATGGGTAGTGGTGTAACGACTAAAAATATTATAACTTTGTCACAATTTAATCAGATTAGTAAAGAGATATCTATAATATCTTATTTGAAAGAATTTCTGAATTCTGAGAGTATTGATGAAAATTTAATGCTTCAATATAATCGTATTTTAAAACGACTCTTTGAAAGGTTATCTAGTAATTGCTTCTATCATTATCTAAGACTTGATGATGGTCATAAATTAGAAGGACTTAATTTACTAATTAAATATTATGATAAGAATGATATTTTAAATAATCTGTTTAGAAATTTCAGCTATTCTGAAATCAAGTTACTAGAATTGATGGAAAAACTTTTTCATCGGAAGCAATCATCAAAAAATATAAATACAATAGGCATATTCTATCATCGTATGTACGATGGCGGGGTCGAACGGGTCATTTCATTACAGATTCCTATATTTTTAAAGCTCGGTCTTAAAGTTGTTTTATTTACAGAAGAAATTGAAGTTGATAAAGAATATTATATTGATAAAAGTGTTGTTAGAGTTTGTCTTCCTGTGTCAATTAAAGAGGGGCGGGTAGACAGATTTGTGGAAAATTTAGAATCTCATAAAATTGATTCGTTGATATATCATGCCGGTTCTAATGTTTCTATTGTTTATGACTTGTTTATTTTTAAATTACTTGATATTTCGACTGTTGTTACCCGACATGAATTGACAGTTCAACAAAATGATATTTTTGATAAAAGAAGTGTCTTGTTTCACAGAATATATAAACTGTTTGATATTGTAGTCCTTCTTTCGCATATGGAAGAATCTTATTATAAATTGATGGGGTGTAATGCTAGATATATTCCAAATCCTATTCAGTTTGAACTTCAAAAACCTTCTGATATTACAGAAAGACGTAATATTTTGTGGATTGGCAGACTTGATCGAAGACAAAAGAATTATCGTGATGCTTTAGAAATTATTAAGTTATTGGTTAAGTCAAAACCCGATATCAAAATGTATATGGTTGGAGGAGAATATAGTCAAGGTGCCTTTGATGAAATAAGGTCTTTTATAAAAGATAATAATCTTCATAAAAACATAGTCTGTACTGGTTATACAACGGATGTTGAAAAATATTATCATGAAGCTAGGGTTCATCTGGTTACATCGTCTTATGAGTCTTTCCCTATGATGATGATAGAATCTAAATCGCTTGGTATACCAATGGTTACTTATAGTATGCCTTGGTTAGAACTGTTAAGGGATGGTAAGGGTTTTTTTGAGGTACCGCAGCATGATATTCAGAAGGCATCTGAGATGATTTTAGATATATTAAATGATGATAATTTGTGTTCGGTCATGTCCAGAGAGGCTTTTGAGTCCATTGCTGAATTTAATAGATTCAATCAGTATGAAGCTTGGAGACAGATTTTTTATGATTTGAAAAATCTAAGAAATGTTGCGGATTCTGATGGGTTTATAGAGGCGTCTTTTTTGAGATTGTTTTTTGAAATTCAAGATAGATTTTATTTGTCTGGTTGCTCCTATGTACAGTCTTTAAGAAATAAGATTAATTTTTTGGGCGGGAAAGTCAAGAATATTGAAAAACCAGTTGAAAATAAGGATATGTTCTTGAATATTAATCAGTTCAGAATTAAAAAATATATAAAGTATAAGATTCTGTCAAAAATATCTTTTGGTAAATTTAGGGAAAGATATAAGCAAAAATATAGTATACAAAAGGAACTTTACAAGAAGATTATATTATCGGAATAATGTCAAAAATATTCTTTATAAGGAACCTCTGAAAAACCTTGCTTAGGATGGTAATATCCTATATAATAATATTATTATAGATAACCAAAGGTACTGAACCATGAGTGGCCAGTTGACATTCTTTCAGGCACAGACCGAGTATCGGCGTAAAAAGAAAAAAACCAGGTTGGAAATGTTCCTTGAAACCTTGGAACGGGTAACGCCATGGAATAAGCTTGAAGCCAAGGTGTCACGGTACTATGCCAAGGCAGGACCGCAGGGAGGCCGCCCAGCCTATCCCCTGGCAATGATGCTGCGTATCCACGTTTACCAGATACTCAACAACCTGAGCGATCCTGCAATGGAAGACAAGCTCTATGATACGTACGCTGTCAGGGAATATGCCGGTATAGGGGAAGAAGACCGCATACCTGATGAAACGACCATCCTCAATTTCCGGCACCTGCTGGAACGCCACAACCTGGGCAAGGAAATGCTCAATACCATCAACCGTCAGCTCAGAGATAAAGGGCTTATGGTTCGTGAAGGGACAATAGTTGATGCCACCTTCATAGAAGCGCCGTCATCAACTAAGAACAAGGATGGCAAACGTGACCCAGAAATGAGTTCCGGCAAGAAGGGAAACACCTGGCATTACGGGATGAAGGTGCACGCCGGTGTTGATGCAGAAAACGGTCTTGTCCACAGCCTTGAGTTTACAGGGGCTAACGAGCATGACATCACGCAGGCATCAAAAC